>OBZK01000142.1_pt1 | contig 90043 bp, 85 predicted proteins | sample 1495511 | NCBI WGS metagenome assembly OBZK01 (sample SAMEA2580233, study PRJEB22360) | human gut metagenome | biome: human gut; feature: human-associated habitat; material: faeces | place: Denmark | collected 2008/2010
TAAAGATTCATTCTATTGGTACAAAAAAGTTATTGCCACTAATGGTGATGATTTAAGTGATTAAATAGATAGCTAGATAAGAGAAAAAGATATTTCTATTTTGAAATATCTTTTTTCATTTCTAAATAAGAAATAACATCTTCTAATGAATCATAGACATGCTCAACTTTTTTTAGATATTTTTCTTGAGGAAATTTCATATCAGGGATACAGATAACTGATATTTTTGCTTCAGATGCAGCTTGAATACCCGCTTCACTATCCTCTAATACAAGTGCTTCTTCTGGTTCAACATTTAATTTATCACAAGCTTTTAAGAAAATATCTGGAGCCGGCTTTCCATGTTCTACTTCACTACCGCATACAATACCATTGAAATATTTCATAAGATTATGTTCACCAAGTATTCTTTCGGCCCTTTCTTTACCACTGGAAGTTGCAACAATCGTTTTATAATAGTGAATATTTAAATACTTCAATAGTTGAATTAGTCCTTTTTTTAATTCTACACTGTTTTTTAGTAAGTATTGCTCTTCCAATATTTTAAATTGATTTATCTTTTCATCCGTATCAAAGTCTATATTATACTTATTTTTGATAAAGTTCATTGATGAAATAACAGATTTTCCAGGATAATCTTCTATGTATTCTTTTTTTGTAAAGTTAAAACCATAACTTTCAATAATATCTTTGTAGCATTGGAATGAGATGATTTCGGTATCAACCATCAAACCGTCCATGTCAAAGATAATTGCTTTTAGCATATTAAACCCTCCTTTACTTTATAATATAAGATTACATGATAATTCTATTTTTATAAAGGTAAAAGATGAAATATGATAAAAAATCATATTGGTTTTAAATGTTTTTATCAAATAATAGAAATTATTATATTATTTTTCTGTTTAAATTGATATCTATTATTTTGTATATTTAAAAATAAGTAATAAAAATAGTGTAGCAATTTTAAATATATGTAAAAAAATTACGTTTTCTAGTGATATGGGCATTGTTTGATGAGTATAGATAGAGAAGAAATATACCTGAAAATTATAAACTGAAATAGGGTATCACATTAGGACTTATAAATGAGTTATTGAATATCTAAAGTATAGTTAGTATTTTTTATTAAGTATCTTGATGTTACAAGAAAAAAGCATTAATGAAAATTAAAAAATAGAGTCTAGAACAATGATAGTAGTCTCAAAAATGATGAGATAAAACTTTTTTAAGACCATAATAAAAAAGACTCTTTTATATTTATTCGTCTTGATAAGTGGAATTGTGGACGAGAATGAAAAATAGCGCTCTTTTTATTAAAGTTGAAGGATTGTATAAGCGTGTTAAATAGTGTTTATATTTAGAAATTAAAAAGTGTGAATTAATCACACTTTTTTAAGAACATCTTGTCTATTTACAAGCTTTTTCGATAGAAACGGTTATTATTTTTTAAATGAACTTTTAAGTTGTTTTAATTTTGTTTAAGAATCATAAATTTTTATTGAATCACTAGGTTTTAATTAACTATGTTTTTAGTGAATTCGTATGCGTGTGTATAATTCAGTGCTTTCTATAATTACTCCTTTGATGGTAATGGTCGAATGATTTTTTCAAATGTAAATTGACCGTCTTCATAGGTATACTTAAAAATCGAACAATTACTAATACCAATTTTTACTTCCTCTTGCAATCTTTCAACGCTTTCAATGACACTAAAAAAATGCCCACATGCTCCAGCATGACTAACGACTAAAACTGTATTATTATCTTCTTCCATTATTTTTAAATTAGCTTTATATAGTCTATCGCGAACATTTTGGCGACTTTCACCACCAAAATCTAAAAAGAAATTTTCAAAAACGTCTCTAGGTGGTTGTAATGTTTCACTTTGACCCTCAAATTTTCCAAAATTCATTTCCTTCAAGTCTTTCATTCTTTTATATGGCATTGAGTAATCAGTTACTATTTCCAATGTATCTATAGCTCTTTCAGAAGTGGAACAGTATGCATGATCAAATACAATTCCATTATCCAGAAAATATTGGCGAGCTCCTTTAGCCTGACGAATACCTAAATCAGTAAGTGGAGAATCACTCCAACCTTGCATTCTTTTTAATTCATTAAATAGTGTTTGTCCATGACGCATCATGTATAATGTCTTTTTCATATTGATTCCTCCTTGTTGCACTTATTTTAGTATATATTTTTAAATAACTGAAATACAAATTTAATAATGATGACATAATTTATTACTTATCACATTAATTTTTAACTATTTATGAAATATTTTGTATCATTCTTATAACTTTATGTGTTAATATGAGTTATAAGAAATATCTAGAAAACATTATAAGGAGATGAATGAAAGGTTATGTTAGATAGAAATATTGAGATATTTATAAAAGTTGCTGAATTTAATAGTTTTACAGTTGCTGCTCAGGTGCTATACATATCACAACCTGCTGTTAGTCATGCTATTAAGCATTTAGAAGATGAATTAAAAGTACAGCTCTTTTACCGTGATAAAAGAAAAGGTTTAGTTATTACTGATATTGGTAAAAAAATACTATCTCTAGTTAGACAAATGGAAGATATAGATAATCGTATTACTCAAATAGCCTATCAAGAAAACAATCTTATTAGTGGTACTCTAAGAATAGCTTCATTACCATCTTTAACAGCATCATATGTATCTCATACTCTAAAGATGTTTCATCAATTATATCCCAATGTCAAAATTGAAATTAGAGAGGGAACACCTCAAGAAGTAAAAGCAATGGTAGATGGTTATATGGTTGATTTAGCTTTTTCAACATCACCATATGATCAATATGATTATATAACAATAAAAGAGGATCAGATGTTATGTATAAGTCAATCCTCTTCAAAAAGAAAAGTTATTTTATCAAAATTAGATCATACTTTAATTCTTACTAAATCGGCATTTGAAACTGTAATGGATAATACAAAAAATGGAAATTTTATAGATATGAAAAATGTCATTATTGTGCAAAATTTGGATTCAATGATGAATATGGTCAATGATGGAATAGGTGATGGTATTATTTCTGCACATCCTTTAACTTATATCAAAAAGGAATATACAATAAATGATTTAAAACCTGATATCAATTTTGAAATTGGAGTGTTTACAAATAACCTTAACGAATTAACTCCAGTTGCAAAGGAATTTGTTAGGATACTAAAAGAAAATATAGTGTAAAAGAAATTTTGATAATGGATAATTAAAATGGGAGATTTCAAATATTGTTGAGTGAATGAGCAATATAAGAAGTCTCTTTTTGATTATTATTTAAAAGTATAAATAAAAGAAATTAAGTTGATATTTTTAATATGACATAACTAAAACATAATGATGTTATGATAAAAAATGTATTTTACTTATGAATAATTCTATAATATATTATAATCGAAATAAAATGATAAGGAGTGATTGTTTATGACAGTTTTAACGACTTTGTTTCCTGTTTTCTTTATGTTATTACTAGGATTAGTATCGCATATAAAGGGATGGGTAACGGTAAATCAAAAAAATGGTGCAAATAGCATTATCTTTAAAATTCTTTTTCCGGTTCTTGTTTTTAATTTAATGGCAAATGCGAACATTGAATTGAGTCATATATCGATTATTTTATATGTATATATAGCTTATTTAGTGATTTTGGTTATAGGTAAATTTATAACACAGCATATCACTAAAAAATATCAAAAATTTGCTCCTTATTTGCTAACGGTTGTTGAGGGCGGGAATGTTGCCCTACCTTTATATTTATCTATTGTTGGTCAATCAAGTACTACAGTGATTTTTGATTTGGGTGGGATTATGATTTGTTTTATAACGATTCCAATATTAATTGCCAAGGAAGTATCAGCCGGTTCATCTTATAAAGATATTATAAAAAGTATCTTTACTAATACTTTCGTTATTGCGGTTATTTTAGGATTATTTATGAATTTTACTGGTTTATATGAATTATTATTAGCATCATCGTTTGGTGATATGATTTCAACAACAATAAATCAAGTGACAGCACCAATTATTCCAATGATTTTATTTATTTTAGGATATGATTTAAATATTGATAGTCATAATTTAAAACCTGTTTTGCGATTAATTGCTGTTAAGTTTGTCTATTATGCATTTGTTATACTTGGATTCTTTGTATTATTTCCAGAGTTAATGGCAGATAAGTCCTTTATGATGGCGCCTATTATTTACTTTATGTGCCCGACTGGATTTGGATTAATGCCTATTATTGAACCGTTGTATCAAGATGAAGACGATGCTTCATTTACAAGTGCTTTTGTTTCTATTTTTATGATTGTTACATTATTTGTATATACTATGGTTGTTATTTTTATTGCATAGGGGGGTATGAAGATGAAAGAAAAATTATATTCTAATAAAAACTTGCTCTATTTATTTATACCATTGGTTATTGAACAGGGTCTTGAGTATTTAGTTGGCTTTGCTGATTCATTAATGGTTGCTAAAGTAGGTGAAGCAGCAGTATCTGGTGTTTCTCTTGTGGACTTTGTAATGGCTTTATTGATAAGTATTTTTACAGCTTTAGCTACAGGTGGTGGAGCCATTACGGGACAATATTTAGGTAGTAAAAAGGATAATGAGGCTAATCAATCAGCCTTACAAATGATGAAAGTGACATTTTATTTATCTATAGTAATCACTTTAATAATTTTTGTATTTAAAAACTCAATATTACATTTATTATTTGGTTCCATTAGTAGTGATGTCTATCATCATGCGATGACATATTTAAATGTTGTTGTATTATCAATACCATTTCTAGCCATTTACAATGGTGGAGCAGCAATATTTCGAACAATGAACAATTCAAAACTACCAATGCAAATCATGTTAGTGATGAATATTGTTAATGTTATAGGAAATGCACTATGTGTTTTCATTTTGAAAATGGGTGTTGAAGGAATCGCTATTCCGACATTAGTTTCACGAGTGGGAGCGGCACTACTTATATTATATTTCTCTAAAAAGACAACAATTCATTTATCTCAATTAATGAATATAAAAATAAATAGAAATATGATTGAAAAAATTCTAAATATTGGTATTCCTTTTGGAATTGAAAACAGTATGTTTTATTTAGGAAGGTTAATTGTTTTGAGTATTGTATCATTGTTTGGTACTGCGAGTATTGCAGCAAATTCAGTAGGCGGAACATTAGTCATGTTTCAAGTACTGCCAGGTACTGCAATAAATCTTGGTTTAACAAGTATTATTTCTCGTTGTATTGGAGCAAATGATTATGATCAAGCTAAATACTATACTAAAAAAATAAATAGATGGATGCATATAAGTTTTATTATTAGTACAGTTATTATTCTGTTATTAATGCCACTGATTATGTCCTTTTATAACTTATCAAGTCGTGCAACATCATATGTTTGGCAAATTATTATACTTCATGGAATTATGATGACATTAATATGGCCTTATGGCTATATGCTTCCAGTTATTTTTAGAAGTAGCGGTGATGCAAAATTTCCGATGATTGTATCAATAATATCAATGGTTATCTGTCGTATACTATTTTCTTATATTTTAGCTGTTATTTTTAACATGGGAATGATGGGAACCTGGTATGCAATGTTTCTCGATTGGATTGTTAAGGCAATTATATATACTTATCATTATATAAAAGGAAAATGGATGAATTATCAAGTTGTTTAATATAAAAGAAAATAAAAATATGTAAAATTATACATTACATAACGGAACAATGTTTTTCAAATGCCGTTAAATTAAACTCTTAGCAGAAAGATACTGTGGATATAATCTTTATTGATTGTATTTGATATTTTCATTAGATATTTAATAATAAAAGATTTTATTATATTATGACGAGTATAGATAGTTCTTTAAATGCAATGAACTATGTAAAGAATAAGTTTATAGATTTTTAAGATGTTTGAATAATCCCATATTGAAAGGTCATATTTATGCAATAGGTGTTTATGATAAAGGGGAGGTAAAGAAAAAGAAAAAGAAAGATATACAAGAAGCATATGAATTAGGTAAATTAATTTAAAATAAGGAGAATAAAATAATGAAAACAATTTTTATTACTGGTGCTTCATCAGGAATTGGCAAAGAAACAGCAAAGTATTTTGCTCAAAATGGATGGCGAGTTATCGCAACGATGAGGAATTTAAATAAAGCAGGAGAGTTATTAGGTCTTGAAAATGTTGTTATTATGCCACTAGATTTAACAAATTCTATTCAAATAAAAGAGACTTGTTCCAAGGCAATTAAGGAATATGATGTTGATGTATTATTTAATAATGCAGGGTATGGAATAATGGCTGCTTTTGAAAGAATTCCAGAAGAAGATATTAAAAAACTATTTGATACAGATGTTATAGGGACAATGTTAGTAACACAACAATTTATTCCTCATTTTAAGGAAAAGAAAGCTGGAATGATTTTAACGACGACATCTCTAGCTGGGGTTATTGCATTACCTCGTGATGGTGTTTATGGAGCAGCAAAACGAGCTCAACAAGGAATGATGGAGTCTTTATATTATGAATTAAAACCATTTGGTATTAGTGTGAAGTCGATGATTCCAGGTGGTACAAAAACTAATTTTCAAACACCACTCAATGATTTAACTGGATATGAAGTGCCTGCTGCCAAACAAAGAGAGTATTTATTAAGTGGAAATGAAGAATTCCCAGAACCTACTGAAGCTGCCAAGGTAATATGGAAGGCTGTTAATGATGGAAAAGATCAAATAGATTATCCTACAGATTCTGTATGTGAAAAGCTTTATAATCAATATATGAGTATGCATAAAGAAGAATTTAAAAAATATTTTTACAATAAGATATTTTTATAAAATATTGAGGAGGAAAAAAGAGTGAAATATATAAAATTAGGAAACACTGATATTGAAGTATCTAGAATTTGTGTGGGTGGGATGTCTTTTGGAGAACCTTCAGAAGATTTCCATTTATGGACATTGGATCAAGAAAAGACAACGTCTATGATTAAACATGCCTATGAATTAGGGGTGAATTTCATTGATACAGCAAATACATATTCTCATGGTACAAGTGAAATCTTTATTGGTAATGCTTTAAAAGAACTAGGAATTCCTAGAGAAAAAGTAATTATTGCTTCAAAAGTCTATTTTAATGAAGGTAAACTTAGTAAAGAAGCGATTTTTAGAGAGATAGAGAAAACATTAGAAAGACTTCAGACTAATTATTTAGACTTGTATTATATTCATCGATTTGATTATGATACACCGATTGAAGAAACGATGGAGGCTTTAGATACTCTAGTCAAAAGTGGTAAAGTAAGAGCATTAGGAGCGAGTTCAATGTATGGATATCAATTCCATAATATGCAGGAAGTAGCGAAGAATAATAATTGGACACTATTTTCAGTAATGCAAAATCATTATAATTTGTTGTATCGTGAAGATGAACATGAGATGATTCCGATTTGTCAACAATATGCTGTTTCTTTAGTGCCATATAGTCCTTTGGCTGATGGCCATTTAACACATAGAGGTTGGGATAGTGATTCTTTGAGAGCAAAAACCGATAAAGTTCGCCGTGATAAGTATGATCATGCAATAGATAATGACACGATCATTATTGATCGTGTAAGTGAACTTGCTGAAAAATATAATGTGTCAATGGCTCAAATATCTTTGGCTTGGTTATTAAAGAGAGGTGTTGCTTCACCGATTGTAGGAGCTACATCAATACCTCACTTTGAGGATGCAGTTAAAGCGGTAGAATTAGAATTGAGTGATGAAGACTGCAGGTATCTAGAAGAAGATTATAAACCACATTCTATAGTAGGTCTTTTGCCAAACACGAAATAGAATATATTTTAGCATTTTACATTTATAAACTTCATATTCTTAACATAGATGAGTAAGTCTTGATTTAAAAGCGAGAAGAAGTATTATTGTAAGTTGAAAAACCAAGACATAGAAGTGTCTGAAGAGGTATTTAAACTATGTAAAAGTAGTTACAAGAAAATAAGATATTTATAAAACTAAAGTAGATGGTTGATCTTCAAGACAGAGGATATTGATTGATCTACTTTTTTTGTTGCAAATAAAAATATTAAATTAGATATTATTTGAAGCATAATGATTAATGACTTAGTGAAACTTGTTATTGAAGAAATCATAAAATTACCAAACGGATATAGGAATATTTACAAATTAAAGGGGCGATGCGTAAAAGCTGAAAAATGATGTAAGGCTTAGAGGAGTAATACTTGGTCACTATTCAATAAAAAATGAAGCCTTAGCAGCATTTAATCATTCAGAACCATTGCACAATATGAGATTTAAGGATATTAGACCTAATCATACAGAAGGGGTGATTGAAAAAGCTAATGTAGGTAATGCAACAAAATCTAGAATTAAATCAATGTATAACCTATTATATAGATATATTGTTAAATATAATATTGTTGAAAAAACAAAAAAGTCCTGAATTAATCAGGACTTTTTAAAGAATTTAATATAAATGTGTAATTATTTACAAGCTTCTTCAATCTAAGCGTTTTGCCTTTTTCTAAAGGATTTTTTGACGTTTTTTCAAGTCTTTTTAATGCTCAAATAAGCTGCTGAAATCTATGTCATTTTGAAAAAATAATTATAAATATAGATTTGTCAGCCACGTGTAAGTAACCTAGAAATTCCATTAGCAGCTCATAACATCTCAGCAAGTTTTTTATTAAAAATGTATATTATAAATTTTTGGGAATGTTTTAAAAAGCATTCCTTTTTTTGATTGGTTGAAAGGAGACATATTATGAAAGAAGATATGAAAAAAGTTTTATATTATTTTGCATTAAAATATAATGGAAATTTTGGTGAGATTTATTTATCGTTAGCAACAAGAGAGAAATTTGATATTGATGAGTTTATGAGATTAAAAAAAGATGTTCATTATCCACATGTTACAATACTGGATGATAAATATCCAAATGATTTAAAGAGTGTTGAGTGCCCACCATTCGTCTTATTCTATGAAGGGAATTTAAATCTAATTAAGGATATGACTTCAGCCATAAAGTATGATGTATTGGAAAGTGGTGGCAGATTGATTTCTACGGTTAATCCTGTTCAAAAGGATAACGGAATTGAGTTTGATTATATTGTTGCTTGTGAGAATCAGGAAGATTTAAAAGATATGCTTGAACATATTAAATCAAAAGGATTGAATTTCAAAAATTATGATAAGAAAAAAAAGAAAGAAATAGAAAGATAACAGTCACACATGTGACTGTATACATAGCTGTTTTTCAGCAGGAAAGGAGGATAGTTTTTCATAACAATTAAATATTCTTGTATGGTGGAATGTTATTCTTTTACATTTCGCTTTTTTTATACCTAAATTTGAAATGAGGTGAAACAATGGGAGAAGTCATTGCTATTGCAAATCAAAAAGGTGGTGTGGGCAAGACGATGACATCAGTAAGTTTAAGTGCATGTCTTACTAAGCACAAGAGGAAAGTATTATTGATAGATTTAGACCCACAAGGACATTCTACAAAGTCATTTGGATATAGAAATATGAATGAATACCCATTATCTATGAAAGATGTCATTATATCAGTCATTAACGATCAACCAATTGCTATTGAACAATTGATACTTCATAGCGATGAAGGTGTTGATATTGTACCAGCCAATATTTCACTTGCTGGAATCAATTCTCTATTGGAAAGTGCTATGTGCAGAGAAACAGTTGTGAAGAGATTTATTGATACTATTAAAGAAGATTATGACTATATCATTATTGATACAAATCCATCGTTGGATAATCTTCCTATCAATGCCTTGACTGCATCAGATAAGGTCATCATTACTGTTCAGGCGGAGCCTTATGGTGTTGAAGGTATGGCAGACCTACTTCGTTCAATTCATATGGTTAAGCGTAATCTTAATCCCAATCTTGAAATAGAAGGTATTTTGATTACAATGACCAATGAGAGAACCAATTTATCTAAAAAAATAACGCTGGACATTCATAAGAATTTTGGTCAGCATATCAAAATTTTTAATAAAACAATTCCACGCTGTATCAAAGCAGCTGAATCCACAGGAGTAGGCGAAAGTATCTTTCAGTATGATCCTAAAGGTTCAGCAACGAGAGCTTATGAACAGTTGACAAGGGAGGTGTTTTTGAATGGCGAGAAAGAACGTTCAAGACATTCAACTTCCCACATACGATAGTTTGTTTACAAGTGAAGAACAGCGTCAAGAAAGCAAATTAGAAAAAATACTTAGTATCTCTATTGCAGATATTCACGAATTTAAAGACCATCCATTCAAAGTCAGAATGGATAAAGATATGATAAAGTTAAGTGAAAGTGTCAATGAGAATGGTGTTTTAATGCCTACATTAGTAAGACCTTCACCATATGAAGATGGCTATGAGATGGTATCAGGTCATCGACGTATGAAAGCAGCTGAATTAAATCATATGGATACAATTCCAGCTATCATACGTGATTTAACAGATGATCAGGCAATCATTATTATGGTGGACTCTAATATTCAGCGTGAAAATATTCTACCTAGTGAGCGAGGCATGGCATATAAGATGAAACTTGAGGCAATGAAAAGGCAGGGACAACGTACTGATTTAACTTCTGCCCAAGTTGGGCAGAAGTTAAAAGGTAAATATTCTATTGAAATATTAGCTGAAGAAGTGGGTGGAACAAGATCACAAATACAACGTTATATTCGTTTAACAGAATTGATTGAGCCACTCAAAGAACTTGTTGATGGATTAAGAAAGGATGGGAAAAAGATTGCTTTAAATCCTGCTGTTGAACTGTCTTACCTTTCAAAAGAAAATCAGGAATATGTTGTGAACATGATCAATGATCTTGAACTAACGCCTTCACATGCACAAACAATTAGAATGAAGGAACTATCTAAAGAAGGAAGATTAGATGAAAATGTGATTTATTCCATTATGAGTGAAGAAAAACCAAATCAGAAAGAAAAACTCACTTTAAAAATGGAGGAAATCAACCGCTATTTTCCTAAAGAATACACTCCTAAACAAAAGAGTGATATTATTATAAAATTACTGGAAGGATGGCATAGAAAAAGAAACAAAGACCATTCTAGGTAATCAAAAGTCACATATGTGACTGGGATAACAGCACAGTCAAAAAACACTTGAAAAGGGGCAAGGGGATTTTTTGACACAAAGTGTGACTGGGTTTTCCCCTAAGAACCCCTTTCCCATTTACCAGTCAAAAGAAATAAGGGATGCGTTTATCAATCGCACATTTGTTTTTCATATTCTAAAATCGTACAATCATGTTGAAAGATATGAATGAAATGAAAGGGTGAAAGAATATGAAGAAATTATTGATTGTGTTATTGCTTATTGGTTTTGCGGTATTTATAACAAGGGATAACAAAGAAAAGCAAGTACAAAAAGAAAGAAATGTACAGCAAATTGAAAAGAATATTCAGCCCTATTTAATTGACTGATTTATTCATAAAAAGAAAATAAAGCAAGTGATCGTTAAAAACACTTGTCTATCAAGATTTTGGAGAACAGAGATGTTCTCTTTTTTATTGGAAAAAATAAGAGGAGAAAGAAAAATGAATGATAAAATAAAAAAATTATCAAAGAAAGTTATGATTGGTGCAGCAAGTGCAATGTTGGTACTTAGCAGTCTAACAACTTCAGCACATGCATTAACTGGAACAACCAATTCTATTATTTATTCAGAATGGAAATTAACTGATCCTAAGACTGAGAAGACAGATGGTGTTGAAGGGTATTTGTTGGTAGATGATGAGCCAGTATACTGTGTGGATTATTTTACAGATTTTCATCGAAATAAAACAGTAACAGCAGGAAGTTTTAAGGATATTGGAATTAGTGAAGAAAAAGCCAAAAGATTAAGCTTGATTGCTTACTATGGAACGAAGGTTGATGGAAGAACTCATAGAGACTGGTATGCAATCACTCAAGGATTGTTATGGCGTGAGATTCATAATGATGATACCTTGAAATATGTTCGTACAAATACGACACCTAATTTTGAATCAACACAAAAAGCATGGAATGAAATTCTAGCAGATGTTGACAGATATTATGTAGCTCCATCATTTGCAGATAAAACTTATAGTGTAGATTCAGACGGAACACTCAAATTAAATGATACAAAAGGTGTATTGTCAGATATGATTGTTGCGGATAGTGATGGACTAGATGTATCTATTCAAGGCAATAAGTTAATTGTTAATGGAAAATCTAATACGAAAGATGAGATGACAATTACTTTAAAAAAATATATTCCTGATAGTGAAACAGGAACGAGTATTGTTTATACAGCTCCAGACTGTCAGTCAGTTGCAAGTTTTAGAGTTGATAACTCAATGGAAGCAAAATTAAAAATTAAAATCAATCGTTTTGGAAAATTAGAACTAACTAAGTTTAATGAAGATAAGTCAGGGACAGTTCCTCAGACAACTTATCGTATTACTGGTCCAAACGGCTTTGATGAAACTCATACAACGAATGATGAAGGAAAAATTATTTTAAACAGATTACCGGTGGGTGAGTACAAGGCTGTTGAAATTCAGGCAGGTACTGGATATTTGATTGATATAACAGAATTCAGTTTTACAATCAAAGCAGATGAAACAACATCAATCAATCCAACCAATTTAGAACCTAAAGGTAAAATTGAATTAACAAAATCAATTGATTCTTCTCAAACAGATGGCTTAACAGGTGATGCAAACTTAAAAGGTAACGTTTATGGTTTATATGCCAAAGAAGATATTAAAAATAAAGCAGGTACAAAAGTATTCTATGAAAAGGATGAACTCATTTCACAAAAAGAAACAGATAATAATGGTCAGTTGACTTGGGATGATCTATATTTAGGGCAATATTACATTAAAGAATTAAAAAGCAATGATTCACTTGTATTAAACTCTAATATCATTGATGTTGCTATTGAATATCAGGGGCAGACTGTTTCAAAAGTGATTAGTCAAAAAGAGACTTCAAACAAGGTTAATATGCAAAAAATCAGAGTCTTTAAAAGTGGTGAAAAGGATGGAATGAGTGGTTTTGTCAAAGGATTGCAAGGTGCAGAGTTTACTTTCAAGTTAAAAAGTGAAGTCGATCATGTAGGATGGGATAATGCTCAAACCTATGCCATGATTACAACTGATGAAAATGGCTATGCAACAACTGGATATTTGCCGTTTGGAACTTATCTTGTTAAGGAAACAAAGACACCTCAAGAGTATATAACAGCACCAGATTTCACTATTTCAGTAACAGATGATTATAGTGAATATCTTGATGTTGAACAAATCAAAACAGTCAATATCAACAATCGTCCTTTCACTTCTCAAGTCAAATTGGTGAAAAAGGATAAGGATACCAATCAAACTGTGACACTCAATTCAGCAAGTTTTAAAATCAAAGATGAAGATGGAAACTATGTAGTACAAAAAGTCTTTGGACAAAAAATTGATACATTTACTACCAATTCTAAAAATCAAGTAACAGCCTTATTTGGAAATAAAGGTGAAGTAACTGTACCTTTACAGTTGGATGCAGGAACTTATACTGTTGAAGAAATCAAAGTACCAGAAGGATTCCTAGAGTTAGAACAACCAGTTCAGTTTACAATTACAAATCAATATGATTATGATGTTGATGAAGATGATGATCCTATCTTAGAAGTTGTTGTACAAAATGCTCAGCCTAAAGGAAAGATTATTATTTCTAAGACTGATAAAGATACTGGTAACGCACTTAAAGGTGTTGAATATGAATTAACTGCAAAAGAAGATATTATCAATGCGATTGATGGATCTATCCTCTATGAAAAAGGTCAAATTGTTGAAAAAGGAACAACTGATGAAAATGGCCAAATCATTATTGATGATTTATTCATGGGGCATTATGAATTAAAGGAAAACTTAACAAATGAAGGATATGTCCTTTCTCAAGAGGCTCACGATATTGTCTTTGAACAAAAGGATACATCTACAAAGTTATATACTGTTGAAGTCAATGTGACTAATATTGCTCCAATAGGTGAAATTCATCTTGTCAAGACGGATAAAGATACTGGAGATCTATTAGGAGGTGTCACTTATCAGTTGACTGCAAAAGAAGATATTTATAGCCTAGATGGAAGACATACTTTGATCTATGAAAAAGGACAAACAGTTTCAAAAGACATCAGTGAAGATGGTTTATATGTTACGAATGAATTAGGTGAAATCCATATTTCTGAATTGCCATTAGGTCAATATGAATTAAAAGAGACACAGGCATTAGAAGGATATGCTAGAGATGAAAACATTTATTCAATTGATTTATCTTATGATGGCAGTGATCAGACAGTTTATACTCATTCAATGAATGTTACTAATCAAAAAACAGTTGTTGAAATTTCAAAGAAAGACATTACAGATGGAAATGAACTTGAAGGTGCTAAGTTAACTTTATTTGATAAAGATGATCAAGTTATTGAAACATGGACTTCTACAAATGAACCTCATATCATCAAGGGATTATTCGTTGGTGAGGAATATAGACTTCATGAGGATCTTGCACCACTTGGCTATGTAAAGACATCAGATATTACTTTTACTGTTAACAATACAACAGATGTACAAAAGGTTGAAATGATTGATGATGTTATTAAAGTAGAGATTTCTAAACAGGATATTGTAACTGGTAAGGAATTACCTGGTGCTAAATTACAGATCATAGATGAAAACAGTAAAGTGATTCATGAATGGGTAACAACTGATAAACCACATTTATTTGAAAAGCTACCAGTAGGAGAATACACATTAAGAGAAATGACAGCCCCTGATGGATATGAGATTGCAGAAGATATTGCATTCACAGTTGAAGAAACTGGGGAAATTCAAAAGGTTGTTATGAAAGATAAGCCAATCAAGAAAGCAGTGGTTAAGACTGGTGATAATTCAATGATTAGCTTGTATGCATGTGGTGTTGCTATTGCAGGTATAGGATGTATCTGTTTTATTAAAAAGAAGAAATCTCAAGATAAAGGTGAATCAGATGCTAGATAACGCCTATATTGTTTTGTTGCTTTTAAGTGCTGTTCTTGCACTTAAAGTTTATCTATTGATAAGGAAAATGAAAAAAATAAAGAATCAGATCATGAGGGAGAAATAACTCCCTCTTTATGTTATTGAAGGAGAAATCTATGGAATTATTTGAATTAAATCAAAAAAATGATAGTATTTTAGAAATGTTAAGTGAAGATGCAATGTTTACTGACTTACTGTTTATTATGTCAAAGAAAAAGGGCAATCAAGAAAAATATATTGCAGGAATTGAGATAGGTGCTGAAAGGTTTGTCTATCGTCCTGAAGAAAGGAAAAAAGTGATTGCTTTTAAAGATATTCAAATCAAGAAGAAGTATTGCTGTTTGCTTGAGCCAGGTATAGAGGCATTTATTATTTCAAAGTTAAATGAAGGATATAATCTATATTACATGAACATAGATATGCATAGCTGTTTATGGAATTATATTGATCATTCATTAGACGTGATTGGAACAGTCAGCAAAGGTCTATATGTTTATCTTCACTTTTGTAAGAAAACAGGTATCAATAGTCAGTTATTAGCATATCATACAGGCTTACCAGTCAATGATATTCTATATGTTTTTATTGATAATCAGTTTGAAGATTTTAATATCCTCATTTCTGAAGATATTGGCGATAAGAAACTCATTCTTGGAATAAGACATATTGTAATTTTCAATAAGCAAGGTCATGAAGAGGCAGAAGATTTGATTTATCGAGTGACTGTATTCAATAAATATGACTATTCTATTGAATATAATGATTATCATGGAAATATTGACAATGCCTATGCAGACTATAAAAATCACTTTTTTGGATTAAGTTATTCTTATTATATTGAAAAGGAAAAAGCAGACAATGAAACAATTCAGGCATTTCAAAATATTATTGAAGAATAACCAATCAGAACATTCGTTATTAGATGATATTGCTGATACATTAAACTGTGTGATTTCTGATTTGCGACTTGATCCTTATCTTAAAATAATAAGTCTACTCATTATCTCTCGTCTAGGTAATGAGTATTCTTCTTTAGAAAAGGAAAAAGCAATACATTATCTCATTGCTGATAATAAAGAAACTGCATTAACAACAAACAACAAATAAAGAGGAGAAAACTGATGAGTAAGGGAAATAGAAGTATTTATAGTAAAGCATGTTTTGAAATGTCGAATAGTGAGTATTACGATTATGAACCTGCCTATATCTTTGTTAAAGATACAAAAGGTGAAAAAGAAATTATTGTTTATGGAGTGAGTAGCGATCAGGAAACAATGATTCGCTATACTGGTCATGAATCTATTGAAGTCGAACTCAACAAAGAGACAGTTCGTGAAATCTTAGACTGGAGCTATGATATAAATGATGATTTCTTAGAATATTTTGAAAAAGATTATCATTTAGAATTTATGAGCATAGAACAGCATGATGGGATGTGGATCATCATTGGAGATAGTTGTGAAGAAGATATTCGATATTTGAAAGGACTTCAAAACTATATGAGTCATTGTCAAAGTATAGGTATTAACCCTTCATTGTTTAAGCAACTGCTTGGACTTGATTGCGTTGATATATATTCGCTTTATCCAGAGAAAAATATCGGATTTGAAGTTATTGATGAATTTACTTGTGGGAATGAAACTGTTGTTTTAGCAATGAAAGATAAACCATATCATAGAGAATTTGTGACATGGCGGACAACGCCAGATCGTAAAAGAGGATATGATATTGGAAATTATTTTACAAGTCCAAGAAATGCTTTTTCAGATTTTAGAAAGAGAAGTCAATCTATTTTTGAACGACATTTTGATAGAAAACGTTCAAAGTTTAAAATAAGATTTAGAAAAGAAGAGATGGAACGATGAAACTACGTGCAGTTATAGAAGGTAATGGAAAAAGGCATTATGTAGATTTCTATGGTGAAAGTGAAAAGATTAATAAGGCAATTCAAAACATAGACAGCAAAAAATATCTTCATAATATTAAATTCAATGATGATGTTATAAAGATACACTTTACCAAAGTATCAGATGATGTGTTAAAGAAACTTGTATCACTTGTTAAGGAAAGTGACAGTATTGATTTGTTCTGTATTCAGTACCGAAGATTACTCGACGAAAGTTATATTCAATACTTTTTAGAGCATTATGATCATTATCAAAATATAAATGACAGTTATGTTGACTATATTATGTACCAGTTGGAAATAATGGATAATTGTGAAAGTCATAAACCATCATTACAAAATCCAAATAAACTTAAATATGAAACGTATTATCTTTTTAATCATAAAGTCTTGTTTACTCCCTTAAGAATTGATGGAAAATTGCTTCCTAAAGGAATATATAAATATGAAGTTAGGAATGATGAATTGGGTAATATAATTGAAATTGCAAAAAGAATTATTGTGAATCACTGGGGTACTATCTTGTCTTCAAGAAAACTTGAACTTAATGAAAATGGTTATCTAAAAATAGCAGAAGGTAAAGATTTAGTTGATTCAGATATTGGTGTTATTAGACTTCAAAAATATTTGTATGATATAAAAAGTCAAGTGAGATGATTCTTATAAGTATACAATCACTAAAAATATAGAGTATACTAGTATTTATATAGTATTTAATTTATTTCAATGTTATAATTCTTTTTGATAGTTGAGAATAGATTAGAGGGATAAATTATGACAGAAGAACAAGTGAAAGAAGAGGTATTAAGATATATAGAAGATAGTTCATATAACTATGCCATTTTAATTGATGGAGAATGGGGTAGTGGGAAAACATTTTTTGTAACAAAGACACTTTCACCAGAGATAGAGGAGCAAGAAGCCAAGAATGATAAAAAACGTAAAATTAAATATGTTTCATTGTATGGTTGTAAAACAATAAATGATGTTCAAGAAAATATTGCATGGACATTTGCAGAAAATGCACGTGAAAAGATAAAAAATAAGGCTAATCTAAGTGAAAATGCCAATACAATATCAAATAATATACTTTTGTCATCAAAAAAGATAGGTAATGCTATTTTAAGAAAGTTTATATCAGAGACTTCATTATATGAAATAGCTTCTGACTGGTTAAATTTAGGTGCCTTTATATTTATATTTGATGATTTAGAGCGTTGTGATTGTTCTCTTAATGAGGTTTTTGGTTTTTTAAATGAATTGGTTGAGCATGAGAATACAAAGGTTATTTTAATTGCAAATGAAAAAGAGATTTCTGGAAAATTAAATCAAGAATATTTGGAACTTCAATATCAGTTAGCCTTAAGTGAAAACATTAACTGGCCAGTACCAGAAAATAACTTTTTAATTCAGAAACCCAATAATAATAAAATTTCATTAGATGAAATAAGAAGGCGTAGATCTTTACTTTTTCCATCTAAAGATATTAATTTTGAATATAAAAAGGTACGAGAAAAACTTATAGGGGTTACTTTAAAATATGAGCCTGATATAAATTCAATTATTTCAGAAATTATAAGTAATTCTAAATATGATGAGGATATAAAATCATTATTACAATTGCAGAGTAGCTTTTTTATATCTAGAATGGATTATTATAAGCATTATAATTTAAGAACTTTTCAATTTTTCTTATCCAAAGTAAGTTATCTATTGGGAAAATTATCAAATGTTGATTATAATACAAAATATAAAGAAAATATTTGTAATCATATTATCACGGAAACATTTATCCAAGCAGTTAGATTTAAGTCAAACTATCGTCCAAATCAAGAAAATATAAGTTGGTTAAGTATAGAACAAGATATAAAATCAAAAATGATAAAAAATTATGTGGAAAATGGAGAATTTGTATTTGAAGTATTTCAAAATGATGTTTTAACCATACAAGATGAGTTGAAAACATCTATACCTAAAGATGATCCATATTACTTATTATACCAAGAATATTATTTACATCCTCAATTATGGTGTGAGGAACAATTAAATCAAATAATAACTATATTATCTAATAATGAATATCCAATATCTTTTTATGGGAAAATTATATTAGTAGTTCAAAAGTTAATAGATATTGGATTTGATGATGCATATATGAAAAAAATTAAGGATAGCATGTTAAAAAATATTCCTAAATTAGAAACAATAAATATGATAGATGAAGATTTATGGACAATTGATGACAAAATTTTAAAGGAGAAAGTAAAAGTAATTATTCAGGAAATTAATACGAAGATATCACAATATTCGGATAAAGTAAGTCATGAATCAGTAAAAGAAATACTCAAAAAAGAAGATTGGATAGATAGGTTGAAAAAGTATACAGATCAAAATACCAATAATTTTTTAAAAGATATTCCAGTTTTTTCAAAGGCTAAAGTACATTTATGGGTTGAAAATATAGAAACTGCCGATGTTAAAACAATAAATGATTTTATACAATGGTTAGATACAATTTATTCAACTAATTATAAAAGAGAAAGTTATATTCAAGATGGTGATATAATTAAAGAAATAAATAGGCAGTTAAAATTGTTTGATGTAACTGATTTGATAAAAAAGAACTGTATCCATTGGCTTTGTGATCAATTTGATCAAATTATTAGGTATAATGAACACACATTAAATAAGGATTAGTTATTCAAAATTAAGTATAGATTTTATAGTGAACTCGTTTGAGTTCTTTTTTGTTAGTAAAGAGGTGATAATGATTGAATAAATTTGAATATATAAGCAGGTTATTAACAGAGACATCACAAAGGATTACTCATGATGGGAAAAGTTGGATGAAATTTCTTGATACATCAAGTTACATGTTTAAATACAGCTTTACAGATCAGATATTGATCCATGCTCAAAGACCAGACGCAACAGTATGTGCTTCTTTTGAAACATGGAACAACAAGATGAATAGATGGATCAAAAGAGGATCTAAAGGAATTGCATTGATTCAGGAAACACGATATGGTTATGGGTTACGATATGTTTTTGATGTTTCTGATACTCAGTCAATCAAAAAGTCAGTTAAAGCATGGTTAATAGATGAATCTATGCATGATATATTCATTGAAGAGTTAAGTATAGAATTTGGATTGGATGATATCAATACAACTCTTGAAGTTGCTTTAACAAATATTTCAAAACAGTTAATAGAAGAAAGTTATACAGATTATCTTATTCAATTGAATAAATTTAATGATGAGAGTTCTTTAATTCTGTACAATGAATATGAAATCAAGCAATTATTGATAAGAATCATGGAGAATTCATTAAATTATGTTTTGATGAAAAGATGTCAGATAGACACGTCCTTATATTTTGATGAAGAAGATTTTTATGGTATTGAACTGTTTGATACTGCTGATACGATTGGGATATTAGGAAATGCTTATCGTGATATGTCAGATATGCTTTTATCCAGAATAGGAGTTATCGCAAGAAATCTTATCAAGAGTAGCAATCGCACATTTGATAAATCATTGGAAAAGATAGAAAATGAAGTTGAAAATAAAGGTGAAGGAGGAATAAAAGATGAACATCACATACAGTCAGGTGGAGGACTACGAGTTTCCAAATCTCAAGATGGACAAAGTCGAGATAACAGGGAAATACGCAATGTTGCGACACACATACCTCAAGGAGAATCAAAGAGGACACTTGTTCGCTCTCATCAGCAAGAATCAATTGAACACCCACTTGCAGCAGATTCAGCAGGAGGCACAAAAGATGGAAGATCAGTTGATGGAGCAGATGTTGATCAAACATCCAGCACCAGACAAGAAAATAAATCAGATGGCTTGGGTAGGACATATGAACAGTCTCAAGCAGCAAGTGGAGGAAATGATTCTCGATCAGCTCATTTACAATTAAATATAGGACTAGGCGATATTGATGTTGTAGAGAAAACAGAGATACCGCCTTTTTCTTTGAAGTATTTACCTAACCTTCTTTATGAAGATATGGGATTAAATGTTTCAAAGGATGATATTGCTCAATTCTTTCATGAACATACTGATGATCAAGAACGTGCAGACTATCTTAGCCAAGCATATAGCGATACTCTTGTTGAAGTATTTAGGAAACCGGAAGGTTTTGACTATAAACATATAGGCTATAAAAAGCATGGTAATGGTTTGGATATATGGAGTGGGACTTATCTTAAGCATGAAACATTTTCTCATTTGACGTTTTATGAACTTCAATTTGAGGTTGCTAAACTGATTGACAGTGGTAACTATATATTACCGGCATGGCGTAACATGAATGGGCTTCAGAAAGCCTATCGCATGAAGATACTGAATAGAAATGCAACTGTTCATCTTTTTGCCTATCGTGATGAAATGATGATTCCATCGCAGGAAATCATTGCTTATTTTATGCAACAGCATGATGATAGTGAATACGGTAAATTTCTCAAAGACTGTTATCCTCAAGAGCCCATTGAATGGATTATTGATGATGTTCCTTTAGGAGTCAAAAGGGAAGATGAACATTTGCTTATTTATATGGGAACTTTTAGCAAACAGAGAGTTTCTGCAAAATATGAATGGAAACATGCAGCAAGACAAGTGGCTGGTCTCATTATATCAAGATACTACGATTCTTTGGTACAGATACCAACCTTTGAGGAACAGAAAAATGCAGTTTATGAAAATGAAAAACAATTTCAAAAAGGTATTTATTTTTCTCAGGAAGAAATTGATCGAATTTTAACATTGGGCAGTAGCTTTGAAAGTGGAAAATATCGCATTTATTGGCAGATGAAGAAAAATCTTTCTGATAAGGACAATGTTCATTTTCTAAAAAATGAGTATGGTACTGGAGGAAGAAGTCCGGCATATGGCATGATTGATGAAGAACATGATTCTCATGGATTGACCTTAACTCGTGAAAGGGAAATAGGTCAAAAAGAAATCAAGGTGACGTTAAAATGGGTGCAGGTGAGTAAGCGTATAAGAGAACTGATTGCAGTTGGTCGTTATATGAGTAAAAAGGAAATGGAACAGTATCCAATCTTTCTTGAAAGACAAATGCAGCAACAACTGGAAAGGCAGAGAGAACAGCAAGAGCAGGATAATGAGCAAGATGTATTTGAAGAAAGTCAAATGAATGATCAGGCTATTATTCAAAAGGAATACTTCTATAAGGTGGGTGATGACTTTTATTTAGGAATTGATGAATATACCATCATAGACATCAATGAACATGAAATTTATGTTTCAGATAAGAATTTTCCATTGTTTTCAAAAACATTCAGCAAAGCAGAATTTGAAGAAGTTCTTAAAGAAAATCCGCTTAATGATAAACTGTTGCAAGATGTTATTGATGTTCAAGTGACCAGTCAAGAAAATGATGATACACCTCATCGTAATGACCTGCTATTTAATGAAAAATATCCAGATATTCTTAAATATCTTCAAACAAGTTCTATTTATGAAGCCTTGAGAGATAGAGATACTGAGATTGATGAGGCGAGTGATTTGATTCATTCAGAACTTCTTTCCTATGTGTCATCACAGAATGATACGAATCGAGAATTATATCTTGCCTATATGGAAGATATGAGTTTTAGAGAACAGATTGTTGATAGACTTATTGAAGATATTTATCAGGATCATAGTCTGAGTTATAGGCATTCGCTCTTTAATAGTGATAACAATACTTATCACTCACTTTATCAACAGTTCGAGAAAATAGCACCTCATATTATTCAAGGAAAAAGCTGCTATGGACTGATGAAGGCAGGAGAAGATGATCTTTCGTTGATTGTTACCAGACATGACGACGAGCCTCATCTAATCAAAATGTTTCATATACAGCCTATTGGTGAACTGGAAGTTGACTCACCAATGATGGAATTTATAGTCAATAATGATGAGCAGACGTTGTGTCCAGTTTATTATGAAAACAATGAACTGAATTTGATCATTGATAGTCGTACAGAATCAGTTTTAAGTGCAGAACTTATGCAGGGACAGATGGACGATTATGCAAAAAGATGGTTTCAAAATATCATAGATAAAGATTATTATCTTGCGAATGAGCAATATTATCGCAATGCACATCATGAAGGTATTTTTCATATTGATTTAGATAGAGACAATCAGTTCCGCTATGGACATCAAATGCCCTTAAGAGAGGTTATGAGATATTGCGTAGAAAATGATACTCATTTGCCTGATGATTACTTTACTGAAATAGAAATTCAGACAATTGAAAACGTACTGTCATCTATGTGTATTGAGGATATGGAGATTGAATGGGATATAGAAAGAGACATCATTGTTGTGAGAGATGAGGATCATGTATGGGCTGATAAGGAAATTTATGATTTTCTATTGAACGAGGCTATTGTTTATGAGGATGGGCCACAGTTAATTAATGAGCTTGACTATGATAATTTGTGCTATCTTTCCTCAATCAAGGAGCCAATACCGAAACTAACCCAGCCGGTCCATAAAACGAATTATGTCATCAATGATGATAATTTAGGTGTCGGTACTCCAAAAGAGCGATATAGAAATAACATTGCAGCTATCAAGCTGCTTTTTTCTTTGGAAAATGAAAATCGTCATGCAACTACTGAAGAACAGGAAGTTCTTGCAAAGTATGTCGGATGGGGCGGACTTTCTGATGTCTTTGATGACAGTAAATCAAACTGGGCAAATGAATACTATGAACTTAAGAATTTGTTAAATTATGAAGAATATGCAGCGGCACGAGAATCGACCTTGTCATCATTCTATACGGCACCAATAGTCATTGATGCAGTTTATCAGATATTAGATCATTTTGATTTTCATTATGGCAATATTTTAGAGCCTAGCTGTGGTATAGGCAATTTCTTTGGGAGAATACCGGAAAGCATGAATCAGTCGCATATGTATGGTATTGAACTGGATTCCATCACAGGAAGAATTGCTAAGCAATTATATCAGATGGTCAATATTGCAATTGAAGGATATGAGAAAACAAATCTTCCTGATAGTTTCTTTGATGTAGCGATTGGCAATGTGCCTTTTGGTCAGTTCAAGGTATTGGATAAACGATATGATAAACTCAACTTCAACATTCATGACTATTTCTTTGCAAAGACAATCGATAAGGTCAGACCAGGAGGATTGATCGTCTTTATCACATCTCGCTATACGATGGATAAAAGAACAAGCACAGTTAGAAAATATATTAGTGAACGTGCTGAACTTTTAGGTGCGATTAGACTTCCTAATACAGCCTTCAAGGAAAGTGCAGGAACTGAGGTTGTTAGTGATATTATTGTTCTTAAGAAAAGAGAAAGACCTATTATAAATGATGAAGTATGGATTTCAACAGGAATAGATGAAGAAGGTCATGTCATCAATCAGTATTTTATTGATCATCCTGAGATGATATTAGGAACAGTTGAAAAATGCAAGGCAATGTATGGAAGAGAGGATATTACAGTTGTCCCTTTTGCTGATCGAACACTTAAAGCGTCTTTGGATGAGGCAGTTAGCCATATACATGGATACATTGATGAATATATCGTTGATGAGACCTTAGATGTTCAAGAAGAAATAGAAAGCATTCCTGCTGATCCAGAAGTCAGAAATTACAGTTATACGCTCGTTGATGGTGATATCTATTATCGAATCAACAGCATGATGAATAAGGTTGAACTATCACCGAGAGTCAAAAAAAGAGTGACAGGCTTAATGGCTATTAGGGATTCTGTGAGACATTTAATTGAACTTCAAACTGAAGATTATCCAGATTCTGTTATTGAACAGGAACAAAAGAAACTCAATACTCTTTATGATGGTTTTACGAAGGAATATGGACTTATCAATTCACGTGGCAATAAAAATGCATTTAGAGATGACAGCTCTTATTACTTGCTATCCTCTTTAGAAAATTTAGATGAAGATGGAAAATTGGAATCTAAGGCAGATATGTTCTATAAGAGAACAATAAGAAAAAGAGTAGAAAAATATAGTGCAGAAAATGCAAATGAGGCATTGATGATTTCTCTTGCTGAAAAGGGAAAAGTGGATCTTGATTATATGTGTGAACTCTATCACCAGTCAAAAGAAAGCATTATTGATGAATTGCATACCCTTATCTATAAATTGCCTCATGTTTCAGATGAAGAAAATGATGTGTATGTAACCGCAGATGAATATCTGAGTGGCAATATCAGAGAAAAATTAGCAGAAGCTAAACTTGTTGCCCAACTTGATCCTAGTTATGAAGAACATGTTCAGGCATTAACACAAGCATTGCCTGAAGAACTTGATGCAAGTGAGATCGGAGTGAGAATTGGTGCAACTTGGATATCGGTTGATATATATAATGAATTTATGTATGAACTGCTTGAAACTTCTGCATTTTCAAGACAGCATATTGATATAGCCTTTTCTTCTTATACTGGTAACTGGAATGTGAATGGAAAGAGCTTTGAAAAAGGTAATATCAAGGCAGAAAGTGTATATGGAATTCCAGAGGCTAATGCATATCGATTAATAGAAGATTGTCTAAATTTAAAACAGACACAAATTTATGACTATATAACTGTCTCCGAAAATAAAAAAGAGGCTGTTCTCAATAAAAAAGCAACAGCACTCGCTCAACAGAAACAGGATTCAATTAAGGAGGCATTTCAGGATTGGATATGGAGTCAACCAGAGAGACGAAAAAGACTGGTTAAAATCTATAATGAAAGATTTAACTCAATCAGACCTCGTGAATATCATGGAGATCACCTATCATTTCCCAATATGAATCCTGAAATCACGTTACGCCCACATCAAAAAGATGCAGTTGCACGTATTTTATATGGACATAATGTACTTTTAGCACACGTGGTAGGGTCAGGAAAGACGTTCACAATGGTTGCAGCATGTATGGAATTGAAGAGATTGGGAATATCACAAAAAAGCATGTTCGTTGTTCCTAATCATCTTGTCGAGCAATGGGGAACAGAATTTCTTCAACTTTATCCAAGTGCAAATATCCTTGTTACAACAAAGAAGGATTTTCAAAAGAACAGACGAAAAAGACTGTTTTCACGTATCGCAACAGGAGACTACGATGCAGTCATTGTTGGTCAAAGTCAGTTTGAAAAGATACCTATGTCTATTGAAAGACAAATCAAAACGATTACAGATGAGATTGATGTCATAACAAAGGGAATCCAAGACTTAAAGAGAAATAACGGTGCTCGATTTACAATCAAGCAGCTGGAAAAGACAAAAAAGAATCTCAAGGCAAGACTTGATCAACTGAACAAGACTGACAGAAAAGATGACTTGATCACGTTTGAAGAATTGGGTATAGACCGACTTTTTGTAGATGAGGCACATTACTATAAGAATTTATTTGTTTATACAAAGATGAGGAATGTGGCAGGATTATCACAAAGCGAAGCACAGAAATCAAGTGATATGTTTATGAAATGTCAATATATCAACGAAATAACCAATGAAAAAGGAATTGTTTTTGCAACAGGGACACCAGTCAGTAATTCAATGATAGAATTGTATACGATGCAAAGATATTTGCAGTATAAACTTTTGGTGAAGTATCATTTAGTGAATTTTGACAGCTGGGGTTCTACATTTGGTGAAACTGTCACAGCGATAGAACTTTCGCCAGAAGGAACTGGCTATCGCATGAAAACAAGATTTGCACGTTTTTACAATCTTCCTGAATTAATGGCTATGTTTAAGGAAGTTGCTGATATTAAGACGGCAGATATGTTGAATCTTCCAGTTCCTCAGGTTGAATATAAAACAATTGCTGTCAAGCCTAGTCAGATACAAAAGGAGATTGTTGATTCACTTGCAGAAAGAGCAGAACGTGTACGTAATAGAGAAGTTGATCCAACACAAGACAATATGTTGAAAATTACTAATGATGGTAGAAAACTGGCATTAGATCAACGATTGATCAATCCACTATTGCCTGAATATGAAGGTAGTAAAATCAATGCATGTATTGGTGATATTATACAAACCTATGAAGAAACTTCTGATAAAAAATTAACACAATTGGTTTTCTGCGACATGTCTACTCCGTCTCGATCTCTCAAGCATTTGGTAGAACAATTACAAAAGCATGGCGATGCTCCACTACCGTATACAAATGTGTATGATGATATAGCAACGAAACTTATTAAACATGGCATACCTGTTGATGAAATTGCCTACATGCATGATGCAAATACAGACAGCCAAAAGAAAGAACTATTTAATAAAGTACGAAGTGGTAAGGTGAGGATTTTGCTGGGATCAACTCAAAAAATGGGTGCCGGAACAAATGTTCAAACATTACTGATTGGAAATCATGATCTTGATTGCCCCTGGAGACCTAGCGATTTGGAACAGCGTGGTGGTCGTATCGTTCGTCAAGGGAATACAAATAAAATTGTTACGATTAAAAGATATGTCACAGAGCAAACCTTTGATGCGTATCTCTATCAGCTGGTTGAGAATAAACAAAAGTTTATCTCACAGATCATGACAAGCAGATCACCAGTAAGAAGTGCAGAAGATATTGATGAGACTGCATTGACCTATGCAGAAATCAAGGCACTTGCTAGTGGGAATCCGCTTATTAAAGAAAAGATGGATTTAGATGTCCAGGTTGGAAAACTGAAACTTGCGAAAGCAAACTATTTAAGCGAGAAATATAAGTTAGAAGATAAGATTCTTCAATACTATCCTAAAAAAATAGCAATCATTAGTAAGCAGATAGAGGGTTATGAAAAAGATTTAAATGAAACTAGCACAGTTGAAGACTTTACTGGGATGACATTGCAAGGACAATTCTATGATGAAAAAGAAAAGGCTGGGAACGCATTATTATTGATTTGTCAGCAAAATAAGACTCCCAGTCAAAAAGGAATTGGACAGTACCGTAACTTTGAATTAAGACTATCATATGATTCCTTTTATAATGAATACAAACTCACCTTAAAGAAAAATACAACCTATCAAGTCGAATTAGGAACAGACGTGTATGGAAATATTACACGTATCGATAATGTCATTAATTCGATTTCAAAGAAACTCGATACAGAAAAAAACTTATTGAGAGAAGTTGAACATCAGTTTGAAACAGCAAGGGAAGAAGTTAAAAGACCATTTGCGAAAGAAGACGAACTGAATGAAAAGATGGCTAGGCTTTCTAAAATCAACAAAGAACTTGATATAGGTGATCAAAATGAATTGGATGTTGATGATTCCCATGTGAAAATGAACCATGAAGTGATAAAAAATACAGATACTATACAACAGATAAGATAAGTCAGGTTGATATTTATAAATCATAATATCAGCCTTTTATTATGGAGGAAAATAAAATGAGTAAGAAATATATATCACCAGAAAAACTCACAGAAGTGAAAAAGATAGATTTATTAACTTATCTATATAATTATGAGCCTAATGAACTGATTAGGTATGGGAGAGATGCCTTTGGAACAAAAACACATTCCAGTCTGACAATTAGAAATGGCTTATGGACATGGTGGGTAAAAGGGATAGGAGGACGAACAGCATTGGATTACCTGATTAAAGTAGAAGATATGGATTTTATTGATGCAGCATTGCTTATTGATGAATGTATTACTCAAAGTCCACCTAGTGCAAAGAAAATGCGTATATGCCTTTATGATAAGATGAATTTTAGGTTACCACCTGCAAGTCCATTTCCTTCTCAAATGTACAGTTATTTGATAGATGAACGACATATTGATAGGGAAATCGTTACTTATTATTTTCAAAGAAATAAGATTTTTGAAGCTAAAAATGATCATGCGGTCATCTTTGTAGGATACAATGATGATAATAAAGCTTGTTTTGCCTCTAAACGTTCTATTACGAATACAGTACGTCGCAATATCTCAGGAAGTGATAAAAGATTCAGTTTTAGATTAGATAATGATTCAAGTCAGGTTGTGCATATTTTTGAAAGTCCTATTGATCTGATGTCATTTCAAACACTTCAGAAGATGAAAAAACAAAATTGGAATGAGGACAATTATCTTTCTATCGGTGGTGCATTATTGACTGGCAATGATATTTCTAAAAGTGAAATTCCAGTTGCATTGCAATGGTTTTTGATGAATCATCCCCAAATCAAAACTTTAGTTTTATATCTTGATAATGATCGTGCAGGTATGGAAACAAGCGAACAAATCAAATATCATCTCTCAGATAGATATGAGATTTTGGATTATCGGCCAAAATATTGTAAAGATATGAATGAAATCCTAACAAGAAAAATAAAAAACGATCGGGATATTGTCAGATAAATACAAAGGTATAAATCGCATATTTCATTTTATTTTTAAATTATTATAGAATATGAACGAGGTGAAGAAAAATGGACAGACCAACAATATCAGTCAAATTATTAAAAGAAGATAATCTTATCATCCAATATGCATATGAGGGGAAATTGGTAGCAGATTTTTCCTGTGCAGGAATCATTGAGTTTCATATGAAAACAATAAAAGAATTTGAAAATAGTCCTATCAGATATGACTATACGATGTTATCAATTCGATCTTTTTTAACACACAAACTTAATGTCATTAGAGTATGTGAATATCCACTTCATTCAGAGATAGGAGAGGATTATTGTGCGATATATGCCTTTGCGTATATTATTGAAAGGTTTTTTGAGACAAACCAACTGCCTCAAAAAATATACTGTCTAAATAAAAAAGACGTTCAATTTCTTGAACAGAATGGAGATATCAATGAAATTTTAAGATACACTCAAGTCAAAAGCAATTAAGATATTTAAGCAGACAGTTCTTATTAAAGGGACTGTTTTTATTTATGAAAATGAAAGGAATAGAATTATGGAAAGAAAAGAATAAAAAAGAAAAATGGTCAATGAAGTTTTGAAATGTATTCAAAAACAGGTGGTCTTTAATCGAAGTATCAATTATAAAATGGAAGTGAAAGCACAGAATATTTATTTTTGGATTCATCGCTATCAAACTGATTTTAAAGTCAATATTTATGCAGATGGAAATATTCAGTTAAAATTTAATGAAGTATGTCATAAAGAATATACATGTGATTATTACCAGTTCAATGAAGAAGATAATCTTGAATTGCTTGTAAGAAATTTCAAAAAGGATATGAATATATTGTTAAAAGACTTTATAGAATATCCAATGAGTTGGCATGTCATCATGGATTATCTTGATCAAGATGATCAGTTTTTGGATATGAAACTTTTAAGAAATGATGAACAATGGATAAAAAACTATAAAAGTATTCGCAAGTATTTCTAAGAATATGTATTATAGATTTATAAATAAACTTGTATTTTTAATCATTTGATATATCGACAATTTATGAGAATACTGATGTTTTTGGTAAACGTGTACTTTATTGTTGTTTATATTTGATGTAATAAATGCTATACTATCAGTAAGGAGGATTGATTGTTATGAAACCAGTAAAAAATATTGATTCAGTTGATAAAAATAATGTAATTCTTCCACAAACAATCGAAGATAAATTAAAAGAGGCAGAAAAAGATTATGAAGAAGGAAGAACTCATACTGAAGAAGAAGTATGGGGAATGTTAAGTAAAAAGTATGGATTTGAATTATAAAATACTTTATACAGATTCTGCGATTGATGACTTAGATAAAATAATTTCTTATCTTTCTGGATATAAAAATCCATATATTATGACAAGATTTAAACGAGATATTGATGAAAGTTTGGATAGAATTAAATTACATCCAAAGTCTTATCCAGTTATTTTAGAACACCATCAATACGAATATAGAAAACTTATTATTCGTCATTATATCTTTGTTTATTATATTGATAGTATCAATAAAGAGATAACTATTTTTAGAATATTTCATGAATTAGAAGATTATCAAAATAAATTAGGAATGGCTGATTAAAAAATAAGGAGTAATTCTAATATAATTGAGTTACTCTTTTTTTACTTAGATAAAAAATTTAGAAGGGAATGTGATATATTTGATTAAGAAAATTATCAAAGAAATACAGAAGTTAGAACAACAAAAGCAACTAAAATTAAATAAACGCAGTCAGTTAGATGATGAATTGATAAGTATTAACTCTCGTTTAAAAGAACTCAATAATCTCAAGAATCAGTATGAAAAATTAGAACAAAATACTGATTCCTTTTTTATGAATACGAAAGGAGAAGGTGAAAGTCATGGCAAAATATAGAGTAGAAGTTACTGAAATATTACAGCATCAAGAAGTCATTGAAGCCAAAAATGAAGAAGAAGCCATAGAAAAATTAAAATCAAAATATGATAATGAAGAAATCATTCTTGATTATCATCATCATACAAATACTGAATTTTGTGTATTGGAAAAGGTAAAGAAGAAAGAACAGTTATCACGTTAATTTTCTTGACTGGTATCTTTTATATTTTAATGATGAAAGGATATATTTATGTCCGTAATTGTAGCAAGCAAGGACTTTTGACATCAAAAGTCAGCTTGTTAGGGAATATCCCTAAAACCCATTATGATGGAGGAAATGAAAATGGAAATTTGGAAATTGTTTTGTGTATTTGAAATAGGTGTATTATTTGGAGTTGCAGTCATGTGTTTATTGCAGGGAGATGAGTATGAAGAAGAACAGGACGAATAGAATTGAAGTCAGATTGAATAATGAGGAACTTAATTTTTTAAATTCAGAGGTTGCAAAAACTGGATTGTCTCGTGAAGAATATTTGAGATCATTGATGAAAAAGGTTGTACCTGCATATAGACCAAGTCATGAACTTGTTGAAGTTGTTAAACAGTTGAGAATGATTGGTAATAATTTGAATCAGATAGCAGTAATAGCTTATAAGACTTCATCTATTGACGTTATGAAATATAAGCATGAATCAAAAAGACTTCAGGAGGAAATTGTAAAGATCATGGAAATCATCAATCAATCAAAACCATTGGAGGGAGAATGTAATGGCAACAACAAAAATTTGGGCAGTCAATGACAATCTCAAGCGTGTACTTGACTATATCTCAAATCTAGAGAAAACAAAAAATAAAGATTTGAATGATTATCAGTTTAAGGGTTTGGAAAATGTCATTGAATATGCAGCGGATGATTTAAAAACAGAAAAGCAGTTTTATGTCAGTGGTGTTAACTGTTCTCCTCATAATGTCCTTCAACAAATGATCAGCACAAAAAAGGCTGCTCAAAAGGAAGATGGTGTTTTGGCATTTCATTGTTATCAGTCATTTAGTCCAGGTGAGGTGACAGCAGAAACAGCACATGCAATTGGAGTAGAACTTGCCAAGAGAATGTGGGGAAATGATTTTGAAGTGCTGGTAACTACACATCTTGATAAAAAACATTTTCATAATCATTTCGTTGTCAATTCAGTTTCATGGACAACGCACAAGAGATTTTTGAATAAACATATTGATTATGATAAGTTTAGAAGATTATCAGATGAATTGTGTAAGGAATATACATTGAGTGTCATTGATCATCCTAAGAGAGGCAAACATTATTCAGAGTGGTTAGCAGAAAAACAGCGTATTCCTACAAGAAGGTCATTGATTAAAGATGATGTTGATCGTGCGATAATGAATAGTCGGACTTTTACACAGTTTATTAGAAATCTTAAGGAAATGGATTATGAAGTCAAAACTGGAGTGAAACATATTGCAGTCAAACCGCCAGGTGCTCCAAGATTTTTTAGACTTCATAATTTATCTAAAAATGAAGATTATAGTGAAGATGGAATAAAAGAAAGAATACTTAGTAATACACTCTTTGCAGATGGACCAACTCATATCAAGAAAAAGCTATTTCACTATCAAGGTCATTTTGACAAGCAAAAGAAAATAAAAGGAATCAGAGCTTTGTATTTTCACTATATGTATCGTATGGGTATCATTAAAAATCATGCACCTCAAAGGGTGCATTTTTTGTTGAAGGAGGATATTCGTTATATGGATAAGATTACAAGTGAAGTTACCTTGTTAGGTAAAAACAAAATTAACACAATGGAAGAACTTGATCAAAAAGCAAATGAAGTTAATGAAAAATTAGAGAAACTGATTAGAGAAAGAAGATGTCTTTACAATAAAGTCCGCAGATGCCGACATCTTGAAACCAAAGACATGCTTCAGCAGGATATAGGAACCTTGTCGATTGAAATTAAGGAACTACGAAAGGAGGCGAGGCTTTATGATTCGATAAGAGAGCGTTCATTAGTCATGAAAGAAAAACTATCCACTATTCATAAAGAAGAATTGGAACAATCTCAAAGCAAGAAACTCCATGATAGAAAATTAAAATATTGATAACGAGTGACGTTTGAGAATTACTTTTTTGTATGAAGAAAGGAGGTGATGAAATGGCAACAGGTGGAGAAACAGCAGATCAGGCAGTAAGAATGACACTTCAGGGTATTGAGATTGCTGCTAATGTTGCACTAAAGGCAGGTGGTATGGCTGCGAAATCTTTAGCAGTGACTCTTTATGCAATATTGACTGATAAAAAGAAAGTTAAAGGCAAGACAAGATTACAGTCAATGCTTAAATCAGGTAAAGAATTAAAAGTGTTTGCAATCCGTCATGAAGATCTCAAAACATTCTGTGATGAAGCCAAACACTATGGAATACTTTATTCTGTATTAAAAGAAAAGAATAACACAGATGGTATTGTAGATATTATGGTACGTGCAGAAGATGCATCTAAAATTTCAAGAATTGTTGATAAGTTTGACCTAGCAACAGTAGATACAAAGACAATCAGAGATTCTGTATTAACTCAACAGTCTCAACAGATGAAGGATGTACCAGTACTGAGTGAAGATGAGCATGATCGTCTTGTTACATCATTGATGAACTCAATGAAGAAAGAAGAAAAAGGACAAACTCAAAACCCGACCTTAGCTCGAGCGAAGAAGAAGGACGAGAATCAGTTCGAGCCTATTTTAGAGGAAACAGATCCTACTATAACTAAGCGTCCTTCTGTTCGCAAAGAGTTAAATGAAATCAAGGAGAAAAAGAACTCTTCAAGAAAAAAGCAAACTGTCAAGCAAAGACAATCACAAAGTCATCAAAGACCAAAAAGGAAAAAACGAAAAAAGGAGAGATAAGTATATGAGTGATATTTATTCAATTTTAAATCAGACACAAAAATCGAAACCAGAACGATTACCAAAAGAGGAATTTATAGAAAAATTAAAACAGCAGAAAAAAGCATTATATGATATGTCCGATCAACAGGCATTGAATGTGACAAGTCATCCAGATTCGTATATTCACTACCTATCAATGCTATCTCAATTTGATTATACTGTTACTAACACATTGCTCATCATGGCTCAAAAACCGGAGGCAACATTATTGAAAGATAGCGAACATTGGAGAAATGATAAATACTACATCAAGAAAGGTGAAAAGGGAATTCAGATTTTAGAGCCACAGGGTGAATATGTCAAAGAAGATGGCAGTACAGGAACAAGTTATGCAGTCAAGTATGTCTTTGATGTTTCACAAATCAATGCAAAGATAAAAGTCAATGTTCCATATATGTCAACAGAAAATATTCTAAGTGGATTAACTTATGATACATCTATTGTTCTTAAAAATGATGATACATTGATAAGTCACCAAAATGTATTATATTCACCTGCTGAAAAGACAATTTATTATCGCAGTAACCTTACAGAGAATGAGTTGGTGCAAGGTATGATCAGAGAATTCTGTTATGCTGAATTTGATCAGCAGTATACTAACTTTGATCGTCAACGAGATCGTTTTATTGTGGAAAGTTCTGCCTATATTCTTTGTTCAAGGCTAGGTGTCAATGTTGAACAGAAAGACTTTGCGAATAAGGTCAGTCAGGAATTCTATGGTATGGATGCGAGACAAATCAAGGAAGAATTAGTGAATATCAAGGACTTGTCTAGTGATGTTTACAGTCGTATTGAAAGAGGAATCTATAAAATGCAACAGCAGACATTACAGACACCACAACCCCAACAGGAGGCAAGATAGTTTATGCTATATTTTACAGAGTTGTTTGTATCTATGATGATCGTCATGAGAATTATCTCACTAAAGGAAGAGTAATTTATGAAAAAAGAAAGTCATATTGAAAATATAATTCTGTTTATGTTGGGATTTATACCAGTCATATGGTTTGCCTTATTGATTGCTCCATATATGTATGAAGGATTGTTTGTTGCAATTGCTCAATTGAGTCGTGTGATGAATGATCCTTTTTCTATTCAATGGTGTGATGAAAGTTTAAGAACAGTCGGATTATTTGTTGTTATTTATCTATGTGGCATTGGTATTTATTTATCCAATAAAAAGAACTATCGTCATAATGAAGAATATGGATCAGCAAAATGGGCAAAGACGTATCAGGTCAATAAAAAATATGCTGATAAAGACTATTCTCAAAATAAACTGTTATCACAGAATGTTCGTTTAGGTTTGGATGGCAAAAAACATCGCAGAAACCTCAATACACTTGTGATTGGTGGAAGTGGTGCAGGTAAGACAAGGTTTTATGTTAAGACTAATATCATGCAATGTAATACGAGTTTTGTAATTTTAGATCCTAAAGGAGAAATTTTGCGTGATACTGGATTTTTATTGGAAAAGGAAGGCTATGTGATCAAGGTCATTGACCTCATCAATATGAACAAGAGTCATTGTTATAACCCATTTGAATATATCCAAGATGACAAGGATGTTTTAAAACTCATTACCAATTTGATTAGAAATACAACTCCAAAGGGAAGTCAAACAAATGACCCTTTTGGGAAAAGTCAGAAACTGCACTTCTTGAGGCTTTGTGTCTATATCTTCTTCATGAAGCCCCTCGAGAAGAACAGAATTTTACGATGGTCATGGAAATGATCGCAGCTGCTGACGTTAAAGAAGATGATGAAGATTATCAATCACCATTAGATGAATTATTTGAGCGTCTTGAATTGAGGAATCCAGAAAGCCTCGCTGTTAAGCAATTTAAGATCTATAAACAAGCTGCTGGAAAGACAGCTAAATCTATCCTGATTTCAGTTGGTGTGAGATTGGCTGCATTTAATTTAGAAAGTATTGCAGGACTCACTTCAACTGATGAACTGGAACTTGAACAGGTTGGTGAAAGAAAAACAGCAATATTTTGTGTCATACCAGATAATGATTCAACATTTAATTTTTTGATTGGTATGCTGTATACACAATTATTTCAAATGCTTTATTATAGTGCTGATATTATTCATTATGGAGAATTACCTGTACCAGTTCATTTCCTCATGGACGAGTTTGCAAATGTTGCATTGCCTGATGAGTTTGATAAGTTACTATCAACGATGCGTTCAAGACAAATCTTTGTGTCTATCATCTTGCAGAATTTAGCACAGATCAAGGCACTCTATAAAGATTCATGGGAATCCATTGTAGGAAATAATGATACGCTTTACTATCTTGGAGGGAATGAACAGTCAACACATAAGTTTATGTCAGAGTATCTTGGCAAGGAAACACTAGATACAAATACTTTCGGTAAATCATCAGGAAGAAGTGGCAGCTTTTCTACCAACTATCAACAGGCAGGGAGAGAGTTATTGACTGCTGATGAAGTCAGACTTTTGGATAACAATTATGCATTGCTTTTTATCAGAGGAGAAAGACCTATCTTTGATAAGAAATATGACATATTGAAACATCCTCGAATCGCAGATACAAGTGACGGCAAAGCAAAACCTTATGTTCATGGCAAGGTCGAGCATATGATTGATGACTGGCAGAATATTCTTTTAAACGATGGTGATTATGAACTCTTAAGTGATGAGGATATGGAGGAATACTTTTATGAATTGATGAAGAAAGAATCGCTATCGAAATAAAATATAATTTAATAAATGGAATAAGGTGTAGTTATGTTTTTAAGTAATGAACTACACCTTTTATTTTGAATGATCTCAAGGAGGAAATTAATTGATGAAATTATCAAGAAAAATGAAAAGATGTTTAAGTATATATGTTTTATTTGTTTTACTGTTGAACTTTGGTTTTATACATGTTCATGCAGCCAATGATCCCCTCACAGTCGTTAATAATCTTTCTGATTTTATCTTTAGTTTAATCAGGGCTATTGGAATGATTCTGTTAGGATTTGGTGTTGTACAAGTTGGACTTTCATTAAAGAGCCATGATGCGTCGCAACGTGCCAACGGATTTTTAACTGTTGCAGGAGGCATTATTATTACCTTTGCAAAAGAAATTCTCAATTTGATTGTAGGTGGTTAATTTTGGGTGGAATCATTGATAATTTAACGAATGCAATCAATACATGGAATCAGAAATTAGCTGAAATATGGCTATTGTTGACACAGTCACCTGAAAATTTTAGAGGTGGTCATATATGGGATATTATTACGAAAATACATGGAGCACTTGTCGCCATTGGACTAGCATTACTTGTTCTTTTCTTTGTAGTAGGAATCCTAAAAACATGCTTAAATTTTGATCAAATCAAAAGACCAGAACAGGCATTGAAATTGTTTTTAAGATTTGTGATTGCACGAGCAATGGTTGTTTATGGAATGGAGCTGATGATGAAGATTTTTGAAATTATTCAAGGGATTACAGCGAAGATTATGGCTACTGTTGGTATAGGAGCAGCAACGTCAACTACCTTACCACAGGAAATTATTGAAGCGGTAGATGATTGTGGTTTCTTAGAAAGCATACCTTTATGGGCTGTCACATTGCTAGGAGGATTATTCATTACAATACTTTCTTTTATCCTTATTTTGACTGTTTATGGAAGATATTTTAAGCTTTATATGTACACAGCGATTTCACCAGTTCCACTATCATCATGGGCAGGTGAAGGCACACAGAATATGGCTATTACATTTATTAAGTCTTATATGGGTGTTTGTATGGAGGGGGCTATTATTGTACTGGCATGTATTATTTTTTCAGCATTTGCGGCTTCACCACCATCAGTTGATACAACAGCAAGTGCAGTTAGCATGGTATGGTCATATATTGGAGAATTGATTTTCAACATGTTGATTTTAGTTGGTACTGTCAAGATGAGTGATCATGTTGTTAAGGACATGATGGGACTTTAAAAACTGTTCATTCATCTAAAAAAATGTTAGAATATAAGTGTATATGTTGATGAGATTGGAGGAATTAAAATGTCACAAAGAAAAATTGCAGTACCAGATAATTCAATTATAGAACAAAAAGCGGTTAGTTATTTAAAACTAAAAATAACTACATGTGCAAGATTAAATCCTCTAATTTCAGAAAATGATAAAACTCCTTCATGGGATGGGAATGTATTAGTTTATAAGTCAGAAAACTTTGACAAATCTAATTTAGAAAGTGTTGTTCCTGTTCAGGTAAAAGGAAAATGGATTGATACCATGCCAGGTGATTCAGAAATTAAATTTTCTGTTGAGGTTCCAGATTTGAAAAACTATCAAAAGAGTGGAGGTATATTTTTTTTCGTTGTTTTATGTAATCATGTAACAAATAAAATATATTATAACTCATTATTACCAATTGACTTGGATGGTATTTTAAAAGGAAAAGAGAAACAAAAAACAATTTCTATATCAATGTATTCATTTCCTTCTGATTTTCCTGATGAAATGTATAGTATTTTTAAGAACTTTGCTTTTCATTCAAAAAGACAATACCAAAGAGATGAAAGTATTAGAACGTTATATTTTGATGGAAAACTTAAATCTTTGAAAACTAATGTGCGTATTGGATATTCAATAATTCCATATAATACTAAGGAAGATGCAATAAATTATATGTTTAAGTACCCAACATATTCATATTTGCGAATTAATGATTTAAATATGGATATAGTTCTTGGTAAAATTTATGTGGAAAAATTTATAGAAAAACAAGAGTATGAGTTTGAAATTGAAGGAAAGAGAATTAATTATCACATTTACAGGGAATATGATAAAAATAAAAATTTAATAATGCGTATTGGAGAAAATATTTATTTTGATGTATCTAATAAGAAATTAAACTTTAAATTTGCTGATACCTTATCTGATCGAATAAAAGATTTTCTATTTATAAAATATCTTTTATTAAATAATGATAAAATTAAAGAAAATGATGTGATTGCTCAAAATAAAGTGGGAGAAGAAATTCTTTATAAGGATATAGTTGAACATTTAGGTTTTTTGATAGACTTTAAAGAATTAATGAAAAAATTTAAGATTGAAAAAGAATTACTTTTAAAAGATATGACTCAAGAAGAATGGAATAAAATGAATGCTTTAGTCAATAGTTGTATATACGGAAAACCTGTAAATTATAGTTTGGATGGAAAACCAGGTATTGGTATATTTGAAATCTCGAATTTAAAACTATTAATTTTTTGCAAAAAGGTAGAGGATATAGAAGGATATAAACTATCAAATGTATTTGATTATCCTAGTATGGGAATAAAGTATGAAAATATAGATTTTATGTTAAGTCCTTATTTTGAAATATTAAATAAGAAAAGATTATTGGATATTGATAATATAGATTTGGATATAGTTTATGAATCAATAGTTTCATTAAGAACATCTGAAGAATATGACACACATATAAATTTTTATGTTTTAGACTTGATAAGTGTATTTGATATTAATAAAAATAAAAAAATATTATGTTTAGCTGAAAAACTAATAAATTATATTTTGAAATGTACGAAAGATAGAAGGACTAAAGATATTTATAAAATCAATAAAATTCAAATAAAAAAGAGAATAAAAAAATTAAGTTCAGTTGATAAAAACTATTTATTTAATTTAAAAACAAGAACAGAGGAATTAGAGTTTATTTTGTGTGCAAATATCTTATTAGAAAGTTTTGAAGAAGCAGAATTAGTATTTAAAAAATTAAAAAAAGAAAATCAAGAAAAATTTGCGGAATACCCAATATATGGTTTATGGAAAAATGCAGATTTGATTCAAAAGGAGGAGTGAAATGGAAATAAAATTAAATAAAGAGATACGAGAGTATACAGAAAGCATTTTCTTTGGCTTGACCATGAGACAATGCTTTTTTTCTGTTCTCGCATGTATTGGAGCAGTGATAGTGTATTTTTTAACGATTGATACTTTAGGTATGGAAATAACAAGCTGGTTATGTATATTAGTTGCAATTCCTTTAGCAGCATTAGGATTTGTGACCTATCAGGGAATGAATGCTGAAGATATATTGATCACAGCCATTCGTTCCTTGATATTGAGTCATAGACAGTTATATTTCATACCGACAAACATTTATTTTGAATTATTAAAACCAAAGATCGTACAGAAACAAAAGGAGGACAGTTTATCAGATGATAAAAAGTTACGAAAAATTAAGAAAACGAGAAAAACAAAAATATAAAGTTCCTAAATCAGCACAGGACATTATCCATGTTGATGTTATCTATAAGGATGGTATTTTTCAGATAGATAATAAATTTACAAAGACTTATCGCTTTAGTGATATTAACTATGCAATTTCTTCAAAAGAAGAAAAAGAAGGCATGTTTTTGAATTACAGCGAACTTCTTAATTCACTTGATAGTTCAACGGTAACAAAGATTACAATCAACAATAGAAAAGTTGATTTAAATCAAATCAAAGAAAACATTTTGATTAAAATGCATGGAGATGATAAGGATGACTTGTCTAATGAGTATAATCAAATGCTCTTGGATAACATCGAAAAGTCAAATGGCATTGAACAGGAGAAATATATAACTGTTTCTGTTTTTAAGGATAACATCAAGGATGCTAGAACATTTTTTAGTAGAGTGACTAATGAGTTATCAACACATTTTTCTAAATTAGGATCAAAATTAGAAGAACTGACCTTATATGAACGATTGAAGATACTCCATGATTTTTACCGTTCAGACAGTACAGAAGAATTTCATTTTGATTTGCAAAGTTCAATGAAGTTAGGAAAGCATTTTAAGGATAGTATTTGTCCCTATGCACCAGAGTTTCATCAACAGTATTTTAAGTTTGGTAACAAGTATGGATGTGTGATGTTTTTGTCCAACTATGCAACCTATGTGAAAGACAGTTTTGTTGCTGAACTGTGTGACTTTAATAAACACCTTATGTATTCTATGGATTTATTAACAGTCCCAACAGATGAAGCGGTTAAGGAAGTTGAAAAAAGACTATTAAGTGTAGAAACAAATATTGCGAATTGGCAAAGAAAACAAAATGAGAATAATAACTTCAGTGCTGTTATTCCTTATGATATGGAACAGCAACGTAAGGAGGCAAAGGAGTTTTTAGACGATTTGACAGTTAGAGACCAAAAGATGATGTTTGCGAATATTACATTAGTTCATCTTGCAGATAGTCAAGATGAACTGGGAGCTGATAATGAAACATTGATGGCAATTGCCAGAAAGTATATGTGTGAATTACAGCCTTTTTTCTTTTCTCAAAGGCAGCTTGATGGCTTGAATACTGTTCTTCCTATTGGAACAAGAGACATCACGAATACTCGTACATTATTAACAGAAAGTACAGCAGTATTTATACCATTTAGAGCACAGGAAGTGATGGATAAAGGTGGGATATGGTTCGGACAAAACGCAATTACCAATAACATGATCATATGCAATAAAGAGAAACTATTAAATCCTAATGCCTTTATTTTAGGTGTACCAGGAAGTGGGAAGTCATTCATAACCAAAGAACAGATTGCAGTATTGGCACGAGCAACCAATGATACAATTTTGATTGCTGATCCTGAATCAGAATATACACCACTTGTGAATGCATTAGGTGGTGAAGTCATTAAAATTGCAGCAGGATCGAATGACCATATCAATGCAATGGATATGAGTAGTGGTTATGGTGACAGCAAAGATCCATTAAGTGATAAATCAGAATTTATTATGTCACTATTTGAACAGCTCGATAAAAAAGGAGTGGACTCCATTGAACATAGTATTATTGACAGATGTGTCAGAGAAGTCTATGAAGATAGTGAAAAAAGTGGAGTTGTTCCAACACTTTCAACATTGAGAAGTCAACTGCTCGAACAGAAAGAGCCAGAGGCAAGAAAACTGGCACTCAAACTGGAATTATTTACTGAAGGATCATTGAATATCTTTTCTCATCATACGAATGTCAATATCAATAATCGTATCATTTCTTATGATATTCACTCATTAGGAAAACAACTTAAAACAATGGGATTACTGGTTATTACAGACGCTATTATTAACAAGGTCAATCAAAACTGGCTGGAGGGGAAAAGAACTCATATATTTATTGATGAGTTTCATATTGTCTTTGAAAATGAATATAGTGCTAGTTTTTTCAATTCAGCATGGAGACAGTTTAGAAAGAGAGACGGCTTTCCAACTGGGATTACACAAAACGTTGAATATCTTTTAGATAGTGTACAGGCAAGTACCATGTTATCGAATAGTGAGTTTATTATTATGCTGAATCAGGCTTATCAGGACAGAAACAGATTAGCAGATTTATTGAATATATCAGATGAGCAGTTAGTTCATATAACCAATGCACAGGCAGGTTGTGGGTTGATTAGATACGGACAGTCATTAGTCCCATTTATCAATCGTTTCCCAACTCATACAAAACTATATGAACTGATGACTACAAAGCCATCGGATAGAAAGAAGGTTTTAACAAATGGATAAGCAAATATCAATCGAGCATAATGAAGTGTTCAAGGAGTATTTGAAGATACTTCTTGAACATGGATTATATAATGAACATATGGAAACTAAAGAATTAGTTGATTATATAGCACACATGGAAAAGCACTATTATGAAATGAACAAAGAACTTCATGAAATTAAGCAACTGTTGTATTCTTTGCAAAATCCTCAAACAAAATCAAGGCTGACACAGGTGATTGAGAAAACAGAAGTTATGATTAAAGATGGATCAGAAAAAATAGAAAATTTGAAAAACAAGATGGTTATATCAATGAAAGACTCAATTCAATCATTAAAACAGAAAGGTAAGAATGGAGTGGTCAAAACAATCAATCTTTTACATTTTAAGGAGGCTTTAGGAAGTGTAAGAAAGTCTTTTTTTTATTCCATGAAACAGTCACAAAATCTTATTCAAACAACTGATATACTAACATCGGAAATAAGACAAGCAAAATTCCATTTAAAAAGTGTAGGACATATTCTATCAAGAAAAACTTCCAATATGAAAACAATTGATCATGATAGACTTAATCTCATTCAAAAAAGTGCACGTCTTATTCATCGTTCTTTTGAATCAATGACTATTCAGACAACGAAGATACTACACAAGTTAGAAGATTTTGAAAAACCATCAGTAAAAAGTAAAATCAAATATTTAAATTATCAAGCTAAACCTGATCGTGCAATAAAAAAGAAAAATTTGAATAAAACAAGATAGATAAAAAAGCATTTCATTGAAGAATAACTTCTTTAGAAATGCTTTTTTGTGAGTTTATCTATTCTTTGAGGAGTTTATCAATTTTACTGAGCAGTTCATTATTTTTACTTTTTCCTGCTTCAATACCAATCATAATACCTGCTTCAAATGCCGTCTTTATGTCAATATAGCGATAAACGTCAATGATTTTCGTATCATTATAACTCATGTTTTCAATCAGTTCTTCTATTGTTTTATCAGATTTATTATCTTTGATAGCATGAAAGAGTTCGATTTGAAGTTGTCTTCTTTTTTTCATGGCAGAAATATAGTGTGGGTTGCTTGTGATATGGCATTCATATTGTGATTCGTATATAAACTCATCAATCAGTTCTTTTAAAGTTTTCATGGTTTTGCCTCCTTTATTTTTATTTTATGATTTTGAAATAACTTTTACAAATGTACGATTTTCAAGAAAGGATGATGAAAAAGATGAAATTTATCAATCATGAACATCAAAAGTTTTTCCAAGAAGCAATGATCAATGTTGGTATTGATGATACCTATCATAAAGCATTGTTCTATACATTGGGTATAGATCAGGACTGTCGCAGTCATATTTATGACCTTTATGATTTTCAAAATTATCGTATCAAGTTAAATGCGATTCATAAGGCTTGGCAGACAACAGGCTCTATGCAATGTACATTGCTTGGCTTTAATTTATATAATGGATATGTCTATAAAAGAGAGTATCAGGAATCAACACCATATCGCTTATTTTCAAGTGAATATGGTTTTTATTTTATAGAATCACTTAAATTAAGATACCCCAACCAGACAAAACAAAAAGATAGGCAGGTGATACAACAATGTCGATGAAGATCAAAACCAAAGAAAAGATACATCATATCAACAAATTGGATAGACACCAATATCTCAAACATTATCAAAAGCATAGTTCGTTAAAAGAAAAACAATCAATTCAAAATGAACATGATGAATCAGAACAAAAACCAACACCTCAGCGATATGCTGTGGATACAGTCATTGATAGAGAAAAATCTACTACTGCTCAAGCAGTATATAGGGGAAAGAAATTTTATCAGTCTAAAGTCAAACAGAGACAAATGAAAAATAGGAATAAAAAAACTCATGAACTTAATAATTTACCAAAGACAGTATTAGATAAGAAGAAATTGAATTATAAGAATAAAGACATAAGCAAAGTTAAATTATCCAGCAAATATAAAAAGACAAGGAATATATCTTCTTTTGATAGCATGACACGGCAACAAAAGAATATGAAATCAACTTATTTAAGAAACTTTCAACAGAAAATACAAAAGAAAGGTGCTGTATCATTAAATATCAAAGAAAAAGTGAAACATCCTTTTCAGACAGTAAAGGGTGTAGGAAATATTGTCAAAAAGACAGTAGGAGGATTGAATAAGTTAATTGGATTAGGAACAGGTATGTTGTTGATAATTGTGATAGTTTTATTTATTGGCATCTTTGCAGTTTTAGGTGATGATTCAAGCACGAATACATCTTTGATTCCTTTGAGTGATGAGGCCATTGCTTATGAGGAAACGATCAGAAAATATGCAAAACAGTATGATATTGAAGATTATGTACCATTGTTACAGGCAGTGATGATGCAGGAAAGTGGTGGTAAAGGAAATGATCCTATGCAGTCAAGTGAGTGTGAATATAATAAGAAATATCCAAAAGAGCCTAATGGGATTACAGAAGTTGACTATTCCATAGACTGTGGAGTTCATTATTTTTCAGATTGTATCACTTTAGCGAACGTTAGTGGGATTGCAGATACAAAAAATATATCCCTTGCATTACAGGGATATAACTTTGGAAAGGGATATATAACATGGGCAATAGAGCATTTTGATGGATATACAAGAGCCAATGCAAAAGTTTATTCAGATCAAAAGAAAGCAGAATTGCAAACAGATGTATATGGTGATCCTGATTATGTATCGCATGTCCTTCAGTATTATCATCTAGGTAATGGTGATATTGTCATAATAGCAAAATCTCAGGTTGGCAACGTAGGTGGTAAACTCTATTGGACATGGTATGGATTTGATCAACGTGTAGAATGGTGTGCAATCTTTGTGAGCTGGTGTGCAAATGAAAGTGGCCAACTCAATATTACTGTTCCTAAATTTTCAAGAGTAGAAGATGGAATACAATGGTACAAAAATCAAGGAAAGTGGAGAGATAAAAACTATATGCCTAAAGCAGGTGATCTTATCTTTTTTGACTGGGAAAATGATAATGATCCTGATCATGTGGGCATAGTAGAAAAAGTTGATAATAATTATATTTATACTATTGAGGGTAATAGCAAAGATGAATGTAAAAATAAAAAGTATAGATTAAATTATAAAAGTATTTATGGATATGGCATAATATATAAACTGTAAATTTATAACAAATAATTTGAAATGTTGTGATTATAAAATAACTAGAATTACGTTAAAATAAATATCAACCACGTAATTTTTTTCTAAATTTATTGCATGTGAATAAAAAATTTAAAATCTGATAAAATTTAGGGAACAAGTATCAAGTTTAAAAACAATATATTCAATTTAAATAGACTAAAAATGAATTAAAAAGATTAAAAATGATTAAAAATGATTGAAAACTATTGAATTGTTATATAAAAAGTGTTATATTTTAAATGTAGTTAAAAGTAAATTCTTATTTGTTTGATTCATTACAAAATTCAAAACAAGGAGAATGATTATGGCTAAAATTAATATTGATGGTGTACAAAACGCAGAGGTAAGTATTAAAATCCCATGTGAAAAATCACCACAGGAACAACTCGAAATTATGGAAGCTTATACAAAAGCATACCAAGATAGTGAAAGAGAAGATAAAGCAACAAGAGAAATTAATTGTTTAAAAATTATTTATCCTACAATGTTTAGATCAATTGAGGATACTGATCTGATTGCAGGACGTTTGGATTTTTTGCCAATAGGATTTGGTTCGGTGACAAGCGTTGGAGGGGTAGGACATTATTGTGTTTTTCATAAATTGAGAGCATTTAAAGAATTGCTTTCTACAGAAGAAGAAAGAGCAAGAGTAGATAAACTTTATGATTTTTGGCAAGATCATGATACTAAAGCATTATATTGTCAAGATATTTTAAATGAAACAACAACTGGTCGTTTTATTGATTGTAAGTATCCATTTATGGCAACTGCTAGATTAAGTGGGATGATGCTTGATTATCAAAAATTGATGAAGTTAGGTATTAATGGATTAATTGAATTGTTGAATAAACAGGAACATAATGCTTTTATCGATGCTTCAATTGAAACAATGGAATTATTAAAAAAGGTTATTGAAAGACAAAAACAGTTAGTCATCAATGCAATGTCAAAAACAAATTCTGTTAATCGAAAAGCAGAATTATCTTTAATGTATGACAGTTTAGATTATATTAAAGAAAATAAACCAAAAACATTTCATCAGGCATTACAGTTATTCTGGATTTATGCATTATGTGCTGGTGTTATCAATTATGGAAGAATGGATATTGTTTTAGGTCCGTATTTAAAAGATGATATTGATCATAATCGCATTAGTGAAGAAGATGCTTATCGTTATTTAAAATCATTATGGTTGATGATTGAAAATCGTCGTACAACAGTTAATGGTAGAATTATTGTTGGAGGCGTTGGACGTGAAAATGTGGAAGCGTGTGATATGTTTGCAAGAATCTGTTTAAAAGTATGTAAAGATACTCGTTATGTCGAACCACAGTTTACATTACGTTTATGCAGCGATACACCAGAAGATATTAAAGATATGGCATATGAATGTATTGCTTCTGGAGCAACTTATCCAACTTTATATAATGATGAGGTTAATGTTCCTGCTGTTGAATATGCAATGCGTGTAGATAGAAAAACTGCTGAGCAGTATATTCCATTTGGCTGTGGAGAATTTGTTATTCAAGGAAAGAGTGTTGGAACACCTAATACATTATTGAATTTAACAAAAATTTTGCAGTTAGCTTTAAATGAAGGAATTGATCCAATGGATAATATTTATAAAGCTGGTCCTGTTAAAGTTAAGTCACTAAATGAATTTAAGACATTTGATGATTTTTATAATCAGTATAAGGAATTATTAGATTATTATTTTGAATTAAGTGTTGAAGCACAACTTCATAGTTATGAAGTTATGAATGAAGAAGTTTCTTTCTTGTTTACTTCAATTTTAATGGATGATTGTATTGGTCGTGGTAAAGCTTTATTAGATGGTGGGGTTGAAATCTTAGGTGGTACAAATGAAACTTATGGAAATATCAATTCATCAGATGCACTATATACAATTAAAACATTAGTATATGATCAAAAGAAATATACTCTTGAACAGTTAAATGAGGCAGCATTAAATGATTTTGTTGGATTTGAACAAATTCATAAAGATATTTTAGACTTACCTAAATATGGAAATGATGATTATGCTTGTGATGAGATGGCTAATGATTTGTATGAATATGTTGCTAAGGGAATTAGACAAAAAGGTATTGATAATAAGATGGGTTATTATTTGATTGTTATTTCAAATAATCAAACAAATACAGACTGGGGTCATCAAACAGCAGCTTCTTTAGATGGAAGAAAAAGTGGTGTATATATGAATCCAGCTAATAATCCTCAAGGTGGAGCAGCTAAAAGTGGTCCAACTGCAGTCTTAAATTCACTTGCAAAATTCAAAGCAAAATATCATGGCGGTAGTGTTCAGAATATCAAATTTACACCACGTATGATGCACGAAGATAAAGAAAAAGTCAAAATGTTATTTAAGACATATTTTAAAAAAGGTGGCTGTCAATTGATGGTAACAGTTGTTGATCATGGCGTATTAGAAGATGCTCAAAAACATCCCGAAAACTATCCTGATTTAATTGTTCGTGTAGCAGGGTATAGTGCAGTGTTTGTTAATTTAACACCAGATATCCAAGCAGAATTATTGAGCAGGGCTTTATATGATTAATGTTTTCAATATTGAAAAATTTGCGACTCATGATGGACCAGGAATACGAACAACGGTATTTTTAAAGGGGTGTCCATTGCACTGTCCCTGGTGTGCCAACCCTGAATCATGGTCGATTCAAGCAACGTTTATGTATGATGAACGTAAATGTGTTAAATGTCAAAAATGTGTTTCAATATGCCCAAAACAAGCTATTTCGTTTAAAGAGAAAATTTTCTATGACCAAGAAAAGTGTATTCAATGTGGTCAATGTGCTAAGGTTTGTTTAAATGATGCAATCAAATTTGCCGGTCAACAGATGACGATAGAAGAAATTGTTAGCGAAGTGATGAAGGATAAAGATTATTTTGATGAAAGTCAAGGTGGTGTAACAATTTCTGGTGGTGAACCATTCCTTCAATTTGATAAATTTTTAAAATTGACTAAAGAATTGAAGAAAAAAGGTTTGCATATTGCTGTTGAAACAACTGGTAATTATAGTCAAGAGAGTTTAATTAAAGCTTTACCGTATATAGATTTATTTCTTTTTGATATAAAACATCTTGATAAAAATAAGTTGTTGAATATTACTGGTGGTAATTTTGATATTATTATGAATAATCTACAATATCTTGCTGATCATTGTCCTGAAAGAGTTATAATTCGTGTCCCTGTTATTCCTTATTTTAATTTTGAAAAAGATATTTTACAAAAAATTATTGCTTTAGCTAGTGAATTAGGAATAAGTGAAGTTGATTTACTTCCTTATCATACATTAGGTAAAAACAAATGGGATCAGATGTTTAAGAATTATGCTTTGAAAGATTATAAAATGCTGGATGAACAAGATTTAAAGGATTATATTGATTATGGTAATAGTCAAGGTGTAAAAGTAAAAATAGGTGGTTAAAAGATATAAGAGTATCAATTTGAATTGATACTCTTATGATAATTAAGGAGAAAATAATATGTTATCAAAAGAAAGAATGTATCGTATTATGAATTTATTAGATGAAAAATCGTTTATAACAGTAAAGGAACTGACAGAGGAATTTAAAGTTTCTAGATCATCTGTTATGAGGGATTTGATCGAATTAGAAAATCAGGGACTGATTCAACGTGAACGAGGTGGTGCAGTGGCTAAAAATATAAGTACAATGACACTAACTAATTTTAATGAACAGCCTGTTATTAATAAAGAATTTATAAATTCTAATGAAAAAATGTTAGTATGCAAAGAAGCTGCCAAGAGGATTAATGATGGTGACTGTATTTATATTGATTCAGGGACAACACCTGTTTATCTATTGCCATATATCGTTAATAAACGAGTTAAAATTGTAACTCCTAGTACATATTTGATTAGAAAACTACCTGATGATTTTAGAGGTGATGTCTATTTGTTGGGGGGAGAATTTAGAAAGAACTATGATATGTCTTTTGGTCCACTTACACTAGAGATGATTAAGCAGTTTAATTTTGATCATGCCTTTTTTAGTACAAATGGTGTTAATTTAGAAAATGGAGAAGTTTATATATTTGAATTTTCCATTGGGGCAGTGAAAAAAGAAATTATGAAACGCTGTTTACAAAATTATTTGCTAATTGATTCTTCAAAACTCAAAATTAAGGCACTTTGCACTTGGTCTAATACAGAAGAATTTAATGCTGTATATGTTGATTCTTTTGAAACATCAATTGAAATTCCTGATAATTATATATTATGTGATAAAGATGAAGTATAGTGAAGAACTGATTTCTTTAATTGATCAGGGATGTAAAAAAATATACGAGCTTTTTAATTGTCAGGTTATTTTTATCGATTGTTACAATAATCGTCTAAATGGGCAATATATTTCAAATATGATACCACCATACAGTGAAAAAGAGACAATGACTTATTTAATTGAGCTGTTTAAGAATGTGGAGACACAAGGTAAACCTAATATCATTAAATCTAAAGAAGGACTATATTATATTGGAATTGATATTCTTTGTAATCATTTATACTACAGAAAATATATCATTGGACCAGTTAAAGATCGAGTGTATTCTCGTAAAGAAATCGAATTTCTTTATCAAGATAAAGAAAAATATGATGTTGATTTATTAAAAAACTATTATCAGGCAGTAAAAAATTATTCTTATGAGACAATAAGAGTTCATGCTTTATTATGTAAAAATATGCTGGATGAATATTTTTTTGAAAATGAAAGTCATCAGCAGATTTTTTCAATGTTAAATCAAATTGAATTTCAAAAATTAAGAAATGTGGAGATTATTGAACAAAAAAGCTATGAGCATATTGGATATAATGCAGATAAAATAATGATTGAGTGCGTAAAAAATGGTTATCCTGGTGAAGTTAAAAGATTTATAAATGAATATTGGAAGTTTACCGGTAGGCGAGAACTGCTTCAGGGAACATTGAGAGAACGAAAAAATTTTTCAATTTCTTATGCAGCTATGTTGACTCAGGCCGCCGTTGAAGGTGGTATGGATTATGAAACAGCAAGTCGTTTAAATCTAAAATATATTCAGCTGATTGAAAATAAAAGATTTAGTAGTGAGTTGGAGCAATTAGAAACAAGTATGCTGTTTGAATTGACTCATGCAATCAAGAAACTTAAAAGACAGGGAAATACTAAACTCATTCGTGACTGTAAAGATTATATTTTAGAAAATATTGCTACGGATTTAAAAGTTTATTTATTAGCTGATTATTTTCAGGTTGACAGTAAGTATTTAGCCAGACGTTTTAAAAAAGAAACCAATGAGACAATAAAAAATTATATTAATCGTAAGAAAGTTGAGGAGGCAAAAAGAATTATGCAGTCTTCCAGCATGGCGCTAATAGATATAGCTATAAATTTATCTTTTAATGATCAAAGTCATTTTACTAAGGTCTTTAAAGAATATGCAGGGATAACGCCAAGGCAGTATTATGCAAAAATAAAATCAGTATAATGAGGTAAAAGAAATGAAAGCAATTGCAAGTGATTTTGATGGAACGATTTATTTTGAAAATCAGTTAAATAAATTCAACAAAGCTGATTTAGAAGCAATCAGAATATATCAAAAAAAAGGTCATTTATTTGGGCTGTGTACTGGCAGACCGTTAAATGGTATTGTAAAATTAACATCAGGGTTGATAGATTTTGATTTTTATATTTTATCGATCGGTGCAGTTATTCTTGATAAAAAATTTAATATTTTAACAAGTGAAACAATAAATTTTTCTGTATTAAAACGTATTTGTACTTTTGTGTCAGATAAATTTATTGTTTCAATTCAATCCAACAACAAATTATATTCATTAAAAGAAAAATCTAATATTCCAATTGAGCAAATAATTATTCAAGATATTGATGAACTAAAATATGGAGATATTTATGGCAATGTCATTAAGTTAAGGATTTGATGACGCGTGAGGAGTTCATGAAAACATGAACTCCTCTTTTTTTTGAGCTTTTTCATATAAAAGTGTTGACTTTCATATGAAATTGTGTGGGCTATTATCAATACTAAATTGATAATAGCCCAATTGTTTATAGGTATACATCGGAGGTACTTCATCATGAATAGCTATAAACATCTTAAAAACGTATTGAATTATTATCTCGATAAAATGGCTCAGTCTTGTTCACTTTTTTGCGAAAATCCTGAAACTGATTTTTCTCGAGAAAGAATGCTTAATTTCAAAACAACTATGAAAAATGTCATTTGTTTGGAAACGGGTTCCTTGAAAGATGAACTTCTTAAACTCAATGATTTCTCTATTGATACTCCTACTGTTTCTGCCTTTGTCCAGGCTAGAAGTAAAATCAAAGTTGATGCTTTTAAAACTTTATTTGATAATTTCAATAAGAAAACACATGTCAATAAATTATGGAAAGGTTATAGACTTATCGCTATTGATGGCAGTGAACTGCCTATTGATAATACTGTCTTTGATAAAGATACGACCTTATTTGGTAAAGGAGATTTCAAACCTTATTCTGCTTTTCACTTAAATCCTTCTTATGATTTATTGGAATGTACTTTTGATGATCTTATTATTCAGGGACAAGCAAAAATGAATGAAAATGATGCTTTCTGTCAGCTTGTAGACAGATACAATGGTCCAAAAGCTATTTTCATAGCTGATAGAAATTATGAATCATATAATGGCTTTGAACACGTTGTAAAGTCCGGTAATTTTTATCTGATACGTGTTAGAGATATTACTTCATGTGCATGTATTACTCAATCATTAGGTCCTTATCCTGAGGGTGAATTTGATATTGATGTTTTTAGAATGTTGACTTTAAAACAAACAAAAATGACAAAAGCATGTCCTCAACTCTATAGATTTTTACCAAACAAATCTCGTTTTGATTTTATGTCAAAAGAAAATCCCTGGTATGAATTTAACTGTAGGATCGTAAGATTCAAAATAACTGATGATATTTATGAAACGGTCATTACGAATCTTGATAGAGAAGAGTTTTCTATGGATGATATCAAAGAACTGTATTTCAAACGCTGGGGTATTGAAACATCATTCAGACAGGTCAAATATGCTCTTGGCTTGAATGCATTGCATGCAAAGAAAAGAAAACTGATTCAGCAGGAAATATATGCTCGCTTGACTCTTTATAATTTCAGTCAGCGTATCGTTCAGAATATAAAAATACCAAAGAAAGATAAAAGAAAATATAAATATCAGATAAATTTTACAAGATCATTTCATATAATAAGGCATTTTTTAAGGAAAACAGGTGGAAAAATTCCACCTGTAGATGATCTGATAGCTAAAGAGATTCTGCCAATTCGCCCAGGCAGATCATATATACGAACCGTTAAACCCAAAACTGTCGTGTACTTTAACTATAGATATGACTAGTCGCTACTATTATATACCTTGTCAAATGCAGTATCAATACTGTACTTTTTTAGCTTGCATAAATGAAAAACCAGAAGACAAATCGTTATTTGATATGACTTCTGGTTAAAATACTGTTTTCTTAACTTAATGACATTGTATTTATGGAATCTCTTTTGATGCTATAACAATAGATGATGCAAAACAAATGGCTGATGAAATAAATAAGCAATTCAATTTAGATGTTAAAGCATTTCAAAATAAGAATTATGTTGATGTTGTTTCTAAAAGAACATCAAAAGGAAAAGCTTTAGAGTATCTGAAGTCGACTTTAAACATTGATATTTTATATAGTATCGGTGATTTTTATAATGATATTCCTATGTTTGAAAAATCAGATTATGCTTATACTTTTTTAACATCACCTGATGATGTTAAAAAACAGGCAGATTTTGTCATTGATTTAGTGAATAAAGCAATAAAACATAATTTAGAAAACAGTGATTAATTTCATTGTTTTTTTTGTGCTTTTATTGAAAAAAATACAAAAACAGTCACTTATATACAATAAAAAAAACATAATCACTGATATTATATGTTTGTAATGAATCAAACTAATCAAATTTAATCAAAAACGGAGGAAGAAAAAATGAAAACAACTGATGAAAGAAAGAAAAAAATTTTAGAAAGTATGCAAGGTGGCTTGATTGTATCATGTCAAGTTCAGCATGATGATCCGATTTATGCTGATAACATTGTTGTAAAAATGGCTGAAGCAGCAAGATGGGCGGGAGCAGTTGGAATCAGAGCTAATTCACCTGAACAAATTAAACAAATTAAGGATGCAGTACCTGAATTACCGATGATTGGTTTATGGAAAGTTTGGCATGATGATACTGATGTATTTATTACCCCAACAATGAAAGAGGTAAAAGCAATTTGGGAAGCTGGTGCTGAAATCATTGCCTTAGATTGTACTGCTCAAATTACTCATGAAGGTACACAAGCATGGGATTTGATTAAAGAAGTTAAGAAAGAAATTCCAGAAGCAATTATTTTTGCAGATGTTTCAAATTATGAAGAAGCAAAAAGAGCGATTGAAAATGGAGCTGATATTGTTGCTCCAACATTATATGGATATACAAAAGAAACAAGTCATATTGAAGAACCAAATATGCGTGAATTTGCAAGAATGTGTCGTGATTTTAAAGATGAAGCATATGTCATGATGGAAGGACACATTTATACACCTGAAGATGCAATGAAATGTATTTTCTTAGGTGCTCATAGTGTAGTTGTAGGTAGTGCAATTACAAGACCACATTTAACGGCAAAAAGATTTGTGGATTTATTAAGTGGATATCAAGATAACTGGAGAGATGCTGAAAAAGCAAAACATTAATATATGAAAAGAGATGTTTTAAAATCAATTCTTGCAGTCTTTGAACAGCATCAGGCAGTTGATATATTGCATAGTATCAAACCAAAAGAATTTAAAGATTTAGAATATTCAACTACTGTTATTGTCAAAATGCTTGGTCAATTAATTGAAAATAAAATTGTCATTTGTAACGAAAATAACGAGATGTATTTGGATAAGGAAAGTTGGAATAGATATTATTCTAGTATAAAAAAGAAAACAATTATGGCTTGTATAGGATGTTGTTTATTAAGTTTGTTATTGTTTATATTAGTGATTTAGGAGGTGAAAGAAATGAAATATATTTTATTAGTAAGTCATGGGAAATTAGCAGAAGGTATGTATAGTGTTTTAGAAATGTTTGCTGGAAAAAGAGAAGATATTTTATATACAAGTTTAGAAAATGGTATGTCAACAGAAATGTATAAAGCTAATCTTAGTGATTTATTAAGTAGAGTATCTAATAAAGATGATTTAATTGTATTTGCAGATATTTTAGGAGGATCACCTTTAACAATGGCATTAGAAGAAATTGCAACAAAAAATATGTTAGAGAATTCTACTGTTTTTGTAGGAATGAATGTTAGTTCTTGTTTGACAGCAACATTGATGAAAGATAGCGTAGAAAATAAAGAGGATTTTATCGCAAACATTATATATGAAGGTCATGCGGGTTTAAGCCATTATACTTTAGAAGATGAAGGTGAAGATGAAGAAATTTAAACAGAGGAGAGAATAAAATGAGTATATCTTTTTTAAGAATTGATGATCGTATAATTCATGGTCAAATTGTAACAAGATGGTCGAAAGAATATCCATGTGACGGTATTATTGCAATTAATGATAAAGCTGCTACTAATCCTGTATTAAAGTCTGCTTTAAAAAGTGCATCGCCTAAGCCAACTTATATTTGGACTTATGATGAGTGGAAACAAAAAAGCCAAAAAGTTATTGAGAGTCAAAAACAATATTTTGTGATTACAAAAGAACCAATTTTAATGAAAAAAGTTTTAATTGATGATCAAATAAAAATTGACTTGGACATGGTGGTTTGTGGACCGGCAAATGATAGAGATGGAAGTACTAAACTTGGAAATAATCAATCTATCACAAAGGAAGAAGCACAAGCTTTTGAAGAAATGTATCAAGGGAATTATAAAATACTATTTGCATTAGTTAAAGAAGATGCAATTGGGTATTGGGATAAATTTAGATCATTATTTGGTTATAAATAAAAAATAAAAAGAGGGGATTATATATGGAAATTTCATGGATTCAAGCTGGAATACTTGCTATTATGGCAGTATGTTCAGGTCAATTAGGTGCACTTGGTTCAACCTATGCATGGTATACACTTGCTAGACCATTAGTAGCATCATTATTTGTAGGAATTATTTTGGGAGATATACCAACAGCTATTACTATTGGTGCGGCTATACAAGTTGTCTACATTGCTGTTGTTACACCTGGAGGTGCAGTAGCTGCTGAATTAAGAGCAGTATCTTATATTGGTATACCTTTAGCTATTGCGTCAGTTAAATCAATGGGGTTAGATGTTGCTTCTACAGAAGCGACAGGATATGCAGTTACACTAGCTGCATTGGTAGGAACTGTAGGTACAGTTATGTTCTATGGTACAACTTTTGTTAATTTAATTTGGCAACATATGGGGTGGAATTGGGTAGATGATGGAGATCGTAAAAAAATTCTTTTTGCAAACTATATTTTACCATTAGTTACCCACTTATTAGTTGTATTTATACCGACATTAATTATTAATAAATATGGTGTCAATGTCGTTACATGGATTCAACAAACACTACCAATGGATGGTATAGCAATGAAAACTTTATTTACAACAGGATCATTACTACCTGCTGTAGGAATTGCAATTTTATTGAAACAGATTGTAAAAAGTCCAATGGACTTGGTTGTATTCTTCTTTGGATTCACACTTGCGGCTACTTTAGGGATTAATTTAGTGGCAGCATCAATTGTAGGCACATTCTTTGCTATGATGAATTATAAAAATGGTATGAACAAAATATCAGCAGCTGCAACTGATTTTGATGATGAGGAGGACTTATAACATGAAAGCAATATCTAAAAAAGCTTTAAACTCAACATTTTGGCAATGGTATCATGGTCATGCAACATGTTTTACATTTGAAAACATGCATACATTAGGTTTCATTAACGCAATGATGCCTACAATTCAAGATTTATATGAAACAAAAGAAGAGCAAATTAAAGCTATTAAAACATATCGTTCGTTTTTTAATACTGAACCACAACTAGGAGCGCTAATTGTTGGGATTTGTTGTGGTCTTGAAGAAGCACGTGCTAATGAAAAACCAGATATTGATGATGAAATGATTAGCGGTATTAGAAATGGGTTGATGGGTCCTGTTGCTGGAATTGGAGATTCTATTATTGTTGGAACATATATTCCAATTTTGTTAGGAATAGCATTGGGATTATCTACAGGTGGTTCAGTACTTGGTCCTTTATTTTATATGGTAACATATGTTGTTAGTATTACATTAGCTATGAAATTTATATTTAAAAAAGGATATGAATTAGGTGGTGCAGCAGTAGATCTTATTGTTGGTGAAAAAGCAGATTTGATTAAAGATTCTATTGCTTTAGCAGGAACTATTATTATTGGAGCGGTTGCAGGAAGTTGGGTTAATATTACAACTGCGTTCCAACTAACAAATGCAGCAGGGGAAGTTTACTTAGATTTACAAAAGGTTATTAATGGTATATATCCAAATTTATTATCTGGAATTGTAATTATGTTTTGTTATTGGTTATTAGCAAAAAAGAATCTTTCTACAACAAAAGTTATGTTAATTCTTTTATTAATTGCCTTGTTAGGAGTTGTTGTAGGATTCTTTAATCCAGGATTAAGTTATTAAATCTACAATAATTGGATTATAGTATATTATTTCCTCCCTTACTCTAAATAATTACTATAATATGAAATAACAAAGGGATAAATTATGAGTTTATCCCCTTTTTTCAAAAAAGGAGTCAATTATGAAATTAGCAATTTTAGGATCTGGTAAGATTGTAAGTGAGTTGTTGAGTTTTATACATGAAATAGAGTCAATTGAAATTGTTGCTTTAATAGGAAGAATACAATCGAAAAATAAAATAGAAACAATAGCAAAAAATCATCATATCAAAAAATTTTATTATGATTATGATGAAGCTTTGTTAGACTGTGAGATAGATTTTATTTATGTTGCTTTACCCAATCATTTACATTATGAGTATGCAAAGAAAGCGTTACTAATGAAAAAAAATGTTATTTGTGAAAAGCCTTTTACGAGTAATAAAAAGCAATTGGTAGAATTGATTTCTATTGCTAAAAAAAATAGTTTATTTTTATTTGAAGCAATTACTAACCAATATTTACCAAACTATTTAAAAATAAAAGAGATTATCGATAAAATAGGTAAAATTAAAATAGTGGAGGCTAACTATTCACAATATTCATCTAGGTATGATGAATTTAAAAAGGGGAATATTTTACCTGCTTTTGATAAAAAATGTAGTGGTGGAGCTTTAATGGACTTAGGGGTATATAATTTACATTTTATTGTAGGATTATTTGGATTACCTGAATCAAGTAATTATTATCCAAATGTTGAAAAAAATATTGATACTTCAGGAGTCGCAATACTACAATACCCATCTTTTAAATGTACTTGTATAAATGCAAAGGATTGCGAGGCACCATCACATATAAGTATTCAAGCAGATGAAGGGTGCATATATGTAAATTCATCGAGTCATATATGCAGTAAAGTTTTATTAATATTTAACAATGGGATAAAAGAAATATTTCATTTAAATAATTTAAAACACAGAATGTATTATGAATTTGTATCCTTTGAGAATATGTTTGCTAATAATATGTTGGAAGAATGTTATAAATATCTCAAACAAAGTGAAAATATTATGGAACTTTTAGATGAGTTAAACAATAGTTATTTATAGTATTTTAAATTATTATATTGGAATATAAATTTAATGAAATAAAAGTTATATCAAAATACTAAAAAAATTAAAATTATATGAAAAGCAGATTCAATTATATGAATCTGCTTTGATAATATGTGTTATTTATGTCAATAAATTTATTCATTTAATATTGAATTATTTAAATAAGACTTTTTTGATGAAAATTACTATATTTAATCAATTGTACAGAAAAAGAGTTAATCAAGGAACTTTGAATGTTATATTGACTTGTAAATATAATACTATCTAATGATATATTTAATTCATTGATTAAAATAGTAATTATTTTAAATGAAGCACTTGTCATTCGGTGTTCTATGTTTGCAATATAACATTAAGATCTGCTGATTATATTGGATAATACATGTTAAAAATAACCTATCTGATTTGCATTTTTCTAGTTTATATTCTTGTTTCTTAATATTCATCGTTTATATCCATTTATTATGATGAATAAGGTTGTATTTTCTATCAGGAGGTTTTGATGATAAATGATGACTTGAGTCATACATTTTTATTGATTTTTTTAAAAATTCTAAATAATAAGGCAGGACATAAAAGTGTATTATCCAGTTCAATTAAATGTATTGAAAAAAAGAGCAAATCTTTGAATGAGTTTGTTCTTTTTTTGTACATTTTTTATATGAATAAAGCACCACCAAATATCTCTTTTCAAAATTTTGAAAGGAGAAAATAAGGTGAAGAATGATTACAAAAAATACCAGTTTTGGATGAGAAAGATAAATAATAAAAAAACTTACTATCTAAAGATACGTAATCAATGGATAAAAGTGAATAAAGAAGTTTATACAGTTTGTAGAAACAGTTATCAAAAAATGAATTATGAAATAAAAAAAGATATAAATAACCCTCGATATTCAGATATAAATCATATTGATTTATATGGTTACTTCCATGACTATGATTATATAGATAAAATCTATCAAGATGATATCAAAATAAAGCTGTATAAAGTATTGAATGAATTAGATGAAGAGGAATTTTATATTATAAAGTGTATTTATTTTTATGATAAGAAAGAAATAGAAGTGGCTAAGAAATTAGGTATTTCACAACAAAGGCTAAATTATCAGAAAAAAAGAATATTAAAAAAGTTAAGGAAGATTTTGTTAAAACATATTTGATTTTGCAGTTTTTTGTGAAAAGCATTGCTTTTTATGGGAGGAAGCAAAAATGGAAAAATCAAAAGTGTTTATTTATTGTCGAGTTTCAAGTTGCGAATTAAGAAATTTACTAGATTATCAGGAAAACACATTAAGAGATTTAGTCTGTTCTATTAATATGAATGTGGTTGCAGTAGTTAAAGAAGTATCAAATGGTAAAAACTCTTATATAAGAGGAATGCAAACCCTTATTCATTATATTACTAGTCAAAAAATTGATAGTATTGCAGTATATGCTCAAATAAGAATTTGTATATTCGATGATTTATATGCAGAGTTTCAAATGATTTATGATAAATACAATGTTGAAATTATGACTATCAGTAGTATGAAGGAATTATATAGTATTCGTTTATTTTAAATTGCTATGATGAGATGTCATAGCTTTTTGTGCTTTCATTGTCGCTCACCTCCTTTGTTCTTGTTTCAGGAATAAAAGGAGGAAAAATAAATGTATAATAAAGCATCAGAGGAAAAGAAATGGAAAAAATGGAAAGAAAATGAAGAAAAAATATTAAAAGAAAATGGAATGTCAGAAGATAAAATCATGGAACTACGTTGTTATGACTGGAAAGATTTTAATGCTGAAAGAAGATTTAAACAGCGACAGTTTACTAATTTTAAATCTATTGATAAACAGATATTCGATGATATAAAGTTGCCCATCAATAATATTGATGATTTACTACATCAACTAGATAGTCAGGAACTATATGAGTTTATGAAGAGCATCAATCATCAAACAATGCAAATTGTATATTTATTGATTTGTGGTTTTAGCGTTAAAGAGATTGCACTAAAGTTTAATTTGAGTGAAGACACAATTCGTTACCGAATAAGAAGTATGAGAAAAAAATTAAAAAAATTTGAATAAACTTTCATATTTTAGACGTTTTAAACGGCTTATATATGAAGGGTATTAAATCCCTGATAGTTCTTTGAGAATTGAATAGCAGCATTGATAACGTTCCTTATATATAAGCCCATGTTATAAATACGCCGTCATAGATAATGTTTTATCTTAGCGATCAATATTTGATAACAAAATAGCAGCTAACTATTGGCAATGAGTATATAAGGGGATAATGATACACATAATGAGTCCCAGTCCGAGCAGTTATAATCTGTCACAGGCAAGACATTATATAGGTGGAAATCCTATAAGATTGTATTTTGATATGATCTTGTGGAACTGTATTAGCAAAGCAGTCTATCAATATTGTAGAAATTATAAAAACAAGTTGAAAAGTATCTGAAGTAATATTTAATATTAAGCGATAATTGATACTTTTCAACTTTACATAACAAAGTGAGGTGATTAACTATGATTGAAAACATAAAACGTGGAGAAATTTATTTAGCAAATCTTAATCCTGTTATAGGAAGTGAGCAAAGCGGCATTAGACCTGTACTCGTTATTCAAAATGATATTGGAAATATGTATAGTGGTACAACAATAATAGCTTCAATCACTTCAGATATTATGCATAGACCTGAATTTCCCACACATTTTTTTATTAACTCAAGAGATAATCTCAAACATGATTCATTAGTTTTGTTAGAACAGTTGCGTACTATTGATAAATGTAGACTAATCAAAAAAATAGCAACTTTAAATTACAGTGAAATGGTGGAAATCAATAGTCATCTATCAATTAGTATAGGTATTTATTTATAGACGAGGAGGATACGTTATGTTGAATTTTACTGGCGAAAATGTTCCAATTGCTATTGTGGCAAAAATTATGAAAAAAGATAAACAATTTGTGAGAATTGGTATTCAAGAAAAATGGTTACCTATTGGTGTTGCATATAAAAAAGAAGGGTCAAATGAATACTCATACTATGTTTCACCAAAGAAATTATATGAGTACACAGGGTATGTATATTCAGAGTAAATGTCAAGTTTATGATTATAAAAATCGCATATTTTTATTTTATGATCTTTTCGTTTAATATCATAAGTGAAAGGGGCGATAATAATGAAATTACCGAACGGTTATGGAAGTGTATACAGACTAAAAGGAAATAGAAGAAATCCATATATGGTCGTTTTGACTCAAGGATATATAAGTACAAAAATGGGATTAAAAAGAATGAGAGTGACATTGGGATACTTTTCTACAAAAAAAGAAGCCTTAACAGCTTTAACAAATTATCATGAAAACCCATATGATATCAAGGTTGAAACAATCACCTTTGAAGAATTATATGAAAGATGGAGTGAAGAACATTTTAAAAAATTAAACAACAAATCTGCGATACGTACTTATACAGCAGCATTCAAACATTCAACACCTATTCATAAAATGCGATTCAAAGATATTAGACCAAATCATTTAGAAGGTACAATAGAAAATGCTGAGGTAGGAGACGCAACAAAGTCTCGAATGAAATCAATGTATAACTTGATGTATCGATATGCTGTTAAATATGATATTGTTGAAAAAAATTATGCTGAATTATGTAATTCTGTTAAGGTTGAAAGAAAACATATTAAAGTCCCATTTACAATTGATGAAATCAATTTACTATGGAAAAATGTAGATACGATTCCATTTGCTGATATGATTTTAGTTGGAATTTATACTGGATTTAGACCTGTGGAATTGACAATGCTAAAAACTGAAGATGTTCATTTAAGTGAGGGATATATGGTAGGTGGTACGAAAACGAAAGCAGGAAAGAACCGAATAGTACCTATTCACCCAATGATTGAAGAAATTATAACAAGAAGATGTCATGAAATGAATGAATATCTATTTTCTGATTATGATATGTTTGAACATACTGTATCTCCATTAAATTATGAAAAATATCGAGGAAGATTTGAAAAAGTGATAAGAGCTTTGAAAATGAGACATACTCCGCATGAAACAAGACACACTTTTATTACCCAAGCTAAGTATTGTCAAGTTAATGAATATATTCTTAAACTGATTATTGGACATGAAATAAGAGATGTAACAGAGAGAGTATATACTCATAGAAATATTGAAGAATTAAAAGAAGAAATGGCCAAAGTCAAATACTGATTTTGGCATTATTTATACTTAAAATACTGAATTTGTTAGCCATGTGTTAGCTACTGATTTATAGATGCCGCTTTAAAAGTGCACCAAAAACACAACAACCAAAAAGTTGTAAATCGAAAAAATACTGACTATGTCATTGTAATTTGATTTTAAGTTTGTTAGCCACGAGTTAGCCACTTGTTAAAAACTGTGTTAGCCACGTGTTAGTAACGTGTTAGCCACTGCAAAAAGCTATCGGAATCCCATAAAATCTCAGCAAGTTTCTTTAGAAATAAGCGAAAAATGAAAAAATACAAAAATAGAAAAAGTCCTGATAAAATCAGAACTTTTTTAATTTCAGTATAATTGCTTGATTATTTACAAGCTTCTTCGATAGCTACGGCAACAGCAACTGTAGCTCCAACCATAGGGTTGTTACCCATACCGATTAATCCCATCATTTCTACGTGAGCAGGAACTGATGAAGAACCAGCGAATTGAGCATCTGAATGCATACGTCCCATAGTGTCAGTCATACCGTAAGAAGCAGGACCAGCAGCCATGTTATCAGGGTGTAAAGTACGTCCAGTTCCTCCTCCAGAAGCAACTGAGAAATATTTTTTACCTTGTTCAATACATTCTTTTTTATATGTTCCAGCAACTGGATGTTGGAAACGAGTAGGGTTAGTAGAGTTACCAGTAATTGATACATCTACACCTTCTTTATGCATGATAGCAACACCTTCTCTAACGTCATCAGCACCATAGCAGTTAACTTTAGCACGAGGACCATCAGAGTAAGCTGTTGTAGATAATACTTTTACTTCACCTGTAAAATAATCGAATTGAGTTTCCACGTAAGTGAATCCGTTAATTCTTGAGATGATTTTTGCAGCATCTTTTCCTAAACCGTTTAAGATAACTCTTAATGGTTTAGTTCTAACTTTATTAGCTTTTTCAGCAATTTTGATTGCACCTTCAGCAGCAGCGAAAGATTCATGTCCAGCTAAGAAAGCAAAACATTCAGTACCTTCATCTAATAACATAGAACCTAAGTTACCATGTCCTAAACCTACTTTACGGTCATCAGCAACTGATCCTGGAATACAGAATGATTGTAAACCAACACCGATTGTTTTTGCAGCGTCTACAGCTTTAACATCTCCATTTTTGATTGCCATTGCAGCACCGACAGTGTATGCCCAACAAGCATTTTCAAAACAGATTGGTTGAGTTGATTTTACGATTTCGTAAACATCAATTCCTTTTTCATCGCAGATAGCTTTAGCTTCTTCGATTGATTTGATATCAAATTTAGCTAGTGCAGCGTTAATTTGATCAATTCTTCTTTCATAACTTTCAAATAATGCCATTTTCGTACCCTCCTATTATTCCTTTCTTGGATCGATGTACTTAGCAGCATCATCGAATCTACCATAAGTTCCAGTAGCTTCTTTCATTGCTTCATTAGCATCTTTTCCAGCTTTAACCATATCCATCATTCTACCTAAGTTAACAAATTCATAACCAATAATTTCATTATTAGCATCTAAAGCGATTCTATTAATATAACCTTCAGTTAATTCAAGATAACGAGGACCTTTAGCTTTTGTTGAATAAGAAGTACCAGTCATACTTCTTAAACCTTTTCCTAAGTCTTCTAATCCAGCTCCAACAGGTAAACCACCTTCAGAGAACGCAGATTGAGTACGTCCATAAACGATTTGTAAGAATAATTCTCTCATTGCAGTATTGATTGCATCGCAAACTAAGTCAGTATTTAAACCTTCTAATAAAGTTTTTCCTACTAATGCTTCTGAAGCCATCGCTGCAGAGTGAGTCATCCCTGAACATCCGATAGTTTCAATTAATGCTTCTTCAATGATACCTTCTTTAACGTTTAATGTTAATTTACAAGCACCTTGTTGAGGAGCACACCAACCGATACCGTGAGTTAAACCAGAGATATCTTTAATTTCTTTAGAATATACCCATTTTCCTTCTTCAGGAATTGGAGCACATCCATGTGAAGCACCTTGAGCGACACTACACATTTGTTCTACTTCGTGTGAATAAATCATTTTTTCTAACTCCCTTCGTGTTTTCGATTATAAATAGCTAGTCATGCTATTTAAGGCGAACTAAAATCACCTGAGTAAAGTATAGAATAAAGCCGAGTTAAAGTCAATGAAACATCAACGATTATCAAAATAAATTCGACAAAATAATCGGTAAAAAAAGGAGTTTATGAATACCTTTTAATATAATATTATTACACTAATAAAAACATATTGAACAGGCTATGAGTATGAAAATACCCATGTTTAATCATCGTAAAGATATATAGGGATAACACTAAGATGATTTTTATTGAAATATGGGGGAGAAATTAAACTACTCAAAGAACCTTTGACTAAAGAAAATTATTTATAATAGCAATTTTTGAAGCAATTAGCATTGTCGAAAATTCAATCTTGAATCATGAATTATTAATCTTATTAAAAAGGAATGGTGTTAAATTCATTAATATCCATTCAATTGGGTATGATCATATTAATATTAAGGCTACCAAGGTATTAGGAATTGGTATTTCAAATAATCCTTATTCAGTTAGTTCAATTGCGGACTTTATTTCTTTACATATTCCAGTCAGCGCTAAAACATATCATGCTATTAATAAGGATAATTTTTATAAAGGTGAAAGGTAGAACCATTATTATTGATACAGAATGTGATGAATTGATTAATTCAAAGAAATTGGTAGAGTGTTGCGATTAGGCAACTAATGATATGGTAGAAAACACAATCTTGCTTTTAAAAGAGATAATGTAGGATAGAACTTCAGTGTATGAAATTCAACAAAATGTTTAGAATTCATTTTGAGATGATATAATATTGATATTGAGGAGGACGAGAATGAAGATTATTGCATTTGAAGTACGAAGTGACGAGATGGCAGATTTTGAAATTATGAATAATTCAAATAACTTTGAAATAACTTATTATAAGGAATATCTATGCCAAAAAAATTTATCTTTATTGAATGGATATGATGGAATTGCTTTTTTAGGGGAGAGTAAGATCAATCATGAAATTTTAGATGCTATTGCTAAAGCAGGAATTGGAGTTATTGCAACAAGAACAATAGGATATGATCATATTGATATCGAATATGCCAAAGAATTAGGAATAAAGGTTTGTAATTCTAGTTATGGACCGGAAGGAGTTGCAGATTTTACTGTTATGCTAATGCTGTTATCGTTACGTCATTATAAAAAAGCTTTGTGGTTAGGACAGGTAAATGATTATTCTTTACAAGGGCTAGAAGGGCGAGAGATGAAAGATTTAACGATAGGAATTATGGGGACCGGACGAATAGGTCAAGCAGTTTTAAAAAACTTATCCGGCTTTGGAGCTCGTTTATTAGCTTATGATATTCATCAAAATGAAACCGCTAAAATATATGCAACTTATGTCGACCTAGAGCAGTTTTATCAAGAATGTGACATTATTTCTTTGCATATGCCGTATCTTAAAAGTACGCACCATCTAATTAACGATCAAACAATAAGTAAAATGAAAGATGGAATAATCATTATTAACTGTGCTCGGGGGCAATTATGCAATACCGAGTCTTTAATCAGGGGAATCGAAAATAAGAAGATTGGGGCTTTAGGACTTGATGTGGTTGAAGGTGAAGAAGGAATTTATCATCAAGATATGCGTACTGATATAATTAAAAATAAAAATATGGCATATTTACGTCAATTTCCTAATGTTGTCATGACACAACATTTAGCTTTTTATACTGATGCAGCTGTTAGCAGTATGGTTCAATTATCACTTAATGGTCTATGGGCTTGTTATAATGATCTGGATTGGGATAATGAGTTAACAAAAGATTTGTAATCACAGAAATTTCTGTGATTTTTTTAATGCTTTTTACTTGCACATAAGGTTAGTATGTGCTAACCTTATTGTAGTTAGGTAAAACTAACTTCGTGTGAATAAATGATTCTTTCTAACCTGGCTTAGTCACCCAGGTTAAGGAATCATGAAGGAGGAAAACAAATGAGTAAAATTAAAAGTGTATATGCCCGTGAGGTCTTGGATTCACGTGGTAATCCTACTGTAGAGGTAGAAGTAACTACAGAATGTGGAGCATTCGCTAGTGCGATAGTACCAAGTGGAGCTTCAACAGGTGTTCATGAGGCAGTTGAATTACGTGATGGTGATAAAAACCGTTATTTAGGATTAGGAACAGAAAAAGCAGTAAAAAATGTTAATGAGATTATTGCTAAAGAATTAATTGGTAAAGAAGTAACAAATCAAAGAGAAATCGATGAAACGATGATTGCTTTGGACGGAACACCAAATAAAGGTAAGTTAGGTGCAAATGCAATCTTAGGTGTATCTTTAGCTATTGCTAAATGTGCTGCGACGAGCTTAGATTTACCATTATATCGTTACATTGGAGGAGCTAATGCTTATGTATTACCTACACCAATGATGAATATCATTAATGGTGGAGCTCATGCAGATAATAATGTAGATTTTCAGGAATTTATGATTATGCCGGTTAGCGCTCCAACATTTAAAGAAGCAATCAGAATGGGTGCGGAAGTATTCCATGCTTTGAAAGCCGTTTTAAAAGGAAAAGGATTAAATACAGCAGTTGGTGATGAGGGAGGCTTTGCTCCAAATTTAGCTTCTAATGAAGATGCTATTAAAACTATTCTAGAGGCAGTAGAAAAGGCTGGCTATAAACCAGGTGAAGATATTAAATTGGCAATGGATGTTGCAAGCAGTGAGTTTTACCAAGATGGTAAATATGTATTACCAGGAGAAAATAATAAATCATTTACTTCAAAAGAATTAGTTGATTTTTATGCTGAATTATGTTCTAAATATCCAATTATCTCAATTGAAGATGGTTTAGATCAAGATGATTGGGAAGGTTGGGATTATCTAACTGAGAAGTTAGGGGACAAAGTACAGTTAGTCGGTGATGATTTCTTTGTAACTAATACTAAACGTCTTGAAGAAGGAATTAAACGCGGTGTAGCTAATTCAATCTTAATTAAAGTAAATCAAATTGGTACTTTAACAGAAACTTTAGAAGCTATTGAAATGGCCCAAAAAGCAAATTATACAGCAGTTATCTCTCATAGATCAGGAGAAACAGAAGATACAACTATTGCTGATATTGCGGTAGCAACAAATGCGGGACAAATTAAAACTGGCTCTGCATCAAGAACAGACCGAATTGCTAAATATAATCAATTAATTAGAATTGAAGATCGTCTAGGTAAACAAAGTAAATATTCTGGATTATCAGGATTTTACCAATTGAATAAATAATTTTGATAAATTTTATAAAAACTATTGCATAGTCAGTTAGTCTGTGCTAACATATAGATAGTTAGTTTAAGCTAACTAGAGAAAAGGAGAAATGTATGAAAGTAGTATTTGCATCAAGAACAGGTAATGTTCAAAGTATTGTTGATCGTTTAAGTGTCGACGCCTTAGAAATATCTTCTGGAGATGAGGCTGTTAGCGAGCCGTTTCTCTTAATCACTTATACTGATGGTTATGGTGATGTCCCTATGGAAGTTGAATCATTTTTAAATAGTAATGGTGACCATTTAAAAGGTGTTATAGTTAGTGGTGATCAAGGATACGGTGAAGCATTCTGTAAAGCTGGTGACGTTATTGCTGAACAATACAATGTTCCTTGTCTTTACAAAGTTGAGAATGATGGAACTGATGAAGATATAGAGGAAATTAAAAAAATAATTAATAATCAATAGTTAAATATTTGCTGATAGAGGTTGCTGATATATCATACCTACAACGATAAAATTTCCTAATATAATTATTAGCACTCTTTAAAAGTAAAAAATAGTAAGAAAGGTATCCGTGATAAGCTATTCACCTTTTTCTCGAAGACATAGACGGATACTTCTTACTAAATTATCCCGTCGAAAACAATAATAGATTTAACTATTTTCCAAATTCCTTAAACATAGTAGTGAATTTCCTTTATATCAGTTCATTCTCTAAACATTCGTCCATGGTATTTTGTCCTTGAAATCATGGCATATTAGAAAGTGATAGAAAATGTAATTTATAAAATATCCTTCAAGTTATAAATAATATTTTCAAATGTAACGAACTTTAAATCCACATCCAAGTAAGTGATAAATAATTTAGCCATTATAATTATCATTCTTTACATTAAGTTCGTAACTTTCAAAACCGGAAGCATTCCGGTTTTCTTTTTTTTATTTTATTGGTATAATTATATAAAACGATTGGAGGAAGAGTAGATGATGCACGAATCTGGTGAAATGTATTTGGAAACAATTTTATTATTAAAAAAACAAAACGGTAATGTCCGTTCAATTGATATTGCTCGAGAGTTGGGATTTAGTAAACCAAGTGTTAGTCGTGGTGTAGGCATTCTAAAGAATGACGGATATATTATTGTTGATAGTAAAGGATATATTGAACTAACTGAAAAAGGAACGGAAAAGGCTACTGCTGTTTATGAAAAACATGAATGTCTTACAGAATTTTTAATGCATACTGCAAAGGTTTCTAAAGAAGTAGCTGAGGATGATGCTTGTAAGATTGAACATATTATAAGTGATGAAGTATTTGAAGGAATTAAAAAGTTTTTAAACAAGTAATTGAACGTAAGATGCAAGAAGGCTTCTTACGTTTTCTTGGTTTTTTAAGATTTTTATATTTTATAACAGGGAGAGGTTGTTATGAAAACAAATGAACTTGAAAAATTATTGGGGACTACAAAGGATACCTTACGTTATTATGAAAAGGAGGAATTAATTTCGCCATCACGTGATGATAATGGTTATCGTAATTATAGTCATGAAGATATTCGAATAATAAAAAATATTATTATGTTGCGCTCTTTTGATCTTTCAATTACAGACATCAGACGTATATTTAACAATGAAATTTCTTTAAATACATGTTTGAATCAGAAAAAAGAATATTTATTAAAAGAGATAGGTAAAAAGCAGAGAATCATTGATTTAATTGAAAAAAACTTATCACGCAAGAAAGCTTTTTAGGTTATTTAAAAATTCCAGTAGACATTGAAAATAAAGTACACGTTCTTTTCTCAAATGAAGAAATAATGATTAGGGAGAACATAAGAAAGGATTGCCAAATATAATTATCAGGATATCAAGAGAGTGGTTTTTTCGATATGTTCCAGAACTTATATTCCGGCGTTAGCTGGTGATCATGGGTATTTGCTATTTGCAATGTGGTCACATATTGGATTATTATCACGGTATTTATATAGATTTGGATATATATGCTGAATATAGTTGTCATTTATTTGAGAGTATTTCTCTAGATAATATTCATGAAATCTTTGCTATTTTAAAAGATAAGGATATCATAATCGAAGATCCGCTCAATTTGAACGGTATTTTTACCCAATATCAAAATTTGTCTGAGCTTGAAAAATATTTTGATAATAATATGTCTAAATAGCAAAAAAATATGGCTTGGATAACCCTTGAGGTAGCGAAATTTCTCAACAGATTGATAAGCTTCATACTTATATAAATAATACTGAAAAAGGGAGAAGAGGAAATAAATTATTTATATTAAAGTCTTTAATAAATAGTAGTTTTCCTAAACGTACGTTAGCTATTTTGATTTTAGTTTTTAATTGCTCCGCTATCTCTTTTTATCATAGGAGTGATTATATTTGCCTTTAAATAGATAATTTCATGATTTTTAATAAGTAAAACGGGTAATTGATTTAATAAATTTAATTCATTGACAATAAAATTTTATTGATTTATGCTTGGATTATGAGTTACCGGTGGCTCTTATAAAAAGGAGCGAAAAATTATGTATCATTCAAGATTTAAAGGAGAACATTATCAGATTGGATTTAAGTGGGGGAGAAATTTATTAAAACATAAGCAACTGTTTTTAACTAATGTACCCTTTGAAATTACTTTAGAGCACTATGATTTTGCTTTACAATGTTTACCGATTTATCAAAAATTTTTCCCAGAGATTATTGAAGAAATAAGGGGAATTGCTGATGGACAAAAATGTTCATTTAAAAGTATTTGTGCTGTTTTGTTGAGTATGTACTGCATTGTTCCAGAAGTACATTGTTCTTGTTTTGCTTTTAGAAATGAAAATGAAATCTTATTTGGACGAAATAGTGATTTTTTAACAAAAATTGAAAAACTGTATACTAATTGTATATATCAATTTACTAATGATTCATATGCGTTTAATGGCAACACTACAGCGTGCGTTGAGATGGAAGATGGTATCAACGAGTATGGTTTAGCAATTGGATTAACTGCTGTTTATCCGACTGTAAAACAACTGGGGCTAAATGCCGGAATGATGCTGCGGCTATTTTTGGAGAAGTGTAAAACAGTTGATGAAGTAATTCAATTGTTGAATACATTACCGATTGCTTCAAGTCAAACTTTTACACTGGTTGATACTGGTGGTGATATTGCATTGATTGAGTGCAATAGTAAACAAATTAAAATCAATAGAAATAATCAGAATGCTTTTGCAACTAACTGGTTCTTTAGTGAAGCAATGCGGGAATATAATAATCATCTTATTGATAATTGGCAAGCTCAAAAGCGCTATCAAACTATCAAAGAAGCGATTTTAACTGATAAAATCAACGATTTTAATGATGCGGCTGCTTTATTATCAGGTAGGTATGGTTATATTTGTCAGTACGATCGAAAAACAGGGAAGGATACAGTTTGGTCGGTCATATATGATGTGAAAAATAAAAGGATTTTTCGAGTTGAAGGAAATCCTTCACGAAAATCCTTTATGGAAGATAAAAGATTTAAGTTCAAGTGATTAGATGAATGCTATAACTGATTGAAAATAAACAGGTTTTTATTTTGATTTAAACAGAAAGATAAAAAAGTAAATGAAAACATGATATGATGATTCCACTAAAGTAGACACACGAAATAACCAAATGGGTATCTATGGAGGTGGGAGCATATCACTAAGTTAGCCGGGTTAAAAATTTTATTTGTTTTGTGTATCTACCTGACAGCCCTTGGATTAATTTCTATCTTACTTTTTTATTTTTGACAATTAGGACAATAATAGATACTACCACCTAGATATTGTTCTTTTTTTATTTCACAGTGACAGATTGGGCAACCACTTTTATAAGATTTAGCGCATAAGATAGTTTTGTAACCACCAGGATTTCCGTATATATCTTTTTCACTGTCTCGACCGTGGTTTTCGACCATCTTTGTTAGAGTTCTAATAAGCGCATCATATAAATTTTTTATATCTTGTTCATTTAATGTCTTAATCCTTCGTTTGGGAAAGAGTTTGGCATTAAACATAATATCTTGAGCAACACCATTACCAATCCCTAAAATTCTTTGCTTAGTTGCTAAAAAGGCTTTAATACTGAGTTTTTCAGTTTCATCAGTAATTAATGTTTTAAAGTAATTAAGAGTAAATTCTTGATCTAAAGGACCAATACTGGTTAATTCTGTTTGATAATATTCATTATTTGATCCTGTTATTTGATCAAAAAGTCCAATAAAACAATACATTGATGTTGTTACATTGATGAAACTTTGATCAGCAAAAGTAATTAGTAATTTGCTTTTTTTAATTTAGTTGGTTTTTGGTAGTAGCGAATATTAGCGCCGTCACGAAAGGTTAAACGGTAATTCTCAATTACTATTTCAACATAGTAATTTCGCTTAATAATACCTGTTACTTTTTTACCAACTAATAATTCCTTGTATGAATTAGGATTTCCTTCATAAAAAGTAAATTTATGATCAGTGTAGTTACCCCCGAGATCAATTATAGTCTTACCAAGTATTTCTTTTTCCAAGTCATCAGCAATTGCATATGCTTCAGGAAGTTCAATCATCTTTCTCACCAGCCTTATATTAATATTCTAACATAGATACTGATTTAAAAACATCATAATAAATAAAAAAGCAAAGTGTTTAGATGATATGATTCCCTCTTAAATAGATTTTGGTTATTTGCCTTGGCTATTTAAAGATAATTATATCAAATATGTCTTTGCTCTTAATTTAAGCCTTGTCGACTTTTTTTAAAATACATTAAATCGGTTGCCTGCATTCCGTTTTCAATTATCTTATTAGGATAATAGTCAATAAAGAAATTTTCAATCCGATGACTATAAACATATCCTAAACGTGTATAAAAAGTGATATTTTCAAGACTGGAATTTGCAGTACCAACTAGAAAAGTATCATATGAATTGTACGTTTCTTCAATAAATTTGATTAATGCTTTGGCATAGCCGTGACCACGATGTTCACTTAATGTAAGGAGATTTTTGATTTCAACTTCGCCATCAATTATTTCTACTGCAATGAATGAAACTGGTTCGTCTTTTAAATAAAAGCCATACAGAGCACCATTTTCTAGGTAATCTCTAACTAAATTAATATTAGGATCACTTTCAGTTAAAAGGTGATCATAATCCATTTTATTGTTTATTTCTTTTATCATTGTTTTCACTTCCCAAGATGTATTATAACAAAGTTTTATCTAATGTAAAAGAATCTAATTATATGATATACTAATGGACAAAGGAGTGCAGCAAAGATGAAGAAAATATTAATTTGTTTGATGATGTTATTTTTAGTGGTTGGCTGCTCATCATCGAATCAAAAGAATAAAAAAGAAGAAACAGTCAAGAAAGAAGAAAAAACAGAAGAAAAAGAGCCTGTCAATACTAGTATTAAATTAAATTTTGCAGGGGATTGTACATTGGGAAATTATGCAGGACAAGCTTATGATGGATCGTTTAATCAAGAGTATGCCAAACAGGGAAATGATGCTACATATTTTTTTAAGAATGTCAAAAATGTTTTCGAAAATGATGACCTTACAATTGTTAATCTTGAAGGCCCATTGACAAGTGCGACTTCACATGTAGAAAAACAGTTTCCTTTTAGCGGACCAAAAGAATATGTTAATATTTTAACTAGCGGTAGTGTTGAGCTGGTTTCTATTGCCAATAATCATTCAGAAGATTATTATGAACAAGGGATGACGGATACTAAGCAAGTACTTGATGAAAAGGGAATTGGCTATTTTGGCTATGAAACGTCATATGTCAAGGAAATTAAAGGAATTAAAATTGGCTTTTTGGGGTATCGTTCAATGTCTTTATCAATGAATAACGAAAAAGGGCGTGCAACAATTAAAGCAGCAATCAATGACTTGAAAAATAACCAGGGAGCTAATGCCGTAGTCGTTTTTTATCACTGGGGAATTGAGCGGGAATACTATGCGAATAGTGATCAGCGTGAGTTAGCAAAATTTTCAATAGATAGTGGTGCGGATTTAGTTATGGGTTCACATCCGCATGTTGTTCAAGGAACAGAAGAATATAATGGAAAACAAATCGTTTATTCATTAGGAAACTTTTGTTTTGGTGGAAATCGCAATCCTAGTGATACAGATTCAATGATTTACTCAATTACAATGAATTTCACTGACGGTGTTTATACTGGAGATAGTCACGAAATTATTCCTTGTTCAGTTACCTCGGTTAAAGGACGAAATAATTATCAGCCAATAATTTTAGAAGGTAATGAAAAAGAGAGAGTACTAACTAAAATACAAAAATATAGTTACTAGAAGATGGGATAAAACCATCTTTTATTATAAAATAATATATATAATATTTGTAATCTCATTATATTATCTTTATAATTAACATAGAGGGTGATAATTATGAAGCGCAAATTAGTATATTTTCTTTATAGTGGTTATATTGTTTTCTTGGTTGGGTTATTGGGAAGCCGTTTTGCTAATAGTATCAGTAAAGGTACTTTAAATATTATCTGTTTATTTATTTTTATTGGTGTTTTAGCTTTTTGTTGTGGTGGTTTTGTTGGTTATCCAACTCGTCAAATTGATACAGAACAGACCATCAAAGATAAGTTAGAAAGCCGTGATGATGCTATTTTAATCAAAGAGTTGTTTATAATGATAATTCCGTTAGTAATTATTTTTATTATCAATTATTTTTGTTGAGTTTAAAATGCGACAATTTTTTTGTAAATGCTTGAATCTTGAATCAATAAATGATATTATGCAAATAGTTATACGACTGACGGAAGTGGAATTAACCACAGGGAGTATAATCATGTAAGAGCCGACCGTCTGGGCAAGAGTCTGGACGAGTGTAGGCTCTTTTTTAATTCTTTGGTCAAATTGCTTGTTTTGAGGGCGAAAAGAGTGGTTTTAAAACAACTGTACTGGTTGAGAAAAAAGCCGAAATATGATATAAATTAGGTGTATTTTTGTTTTGATTATTGGTGACCTTAGAATGTTTATTTAAAAATTATATTTGAAAGGGTGGCGTTATGTTAACTGATGTTGAAATTGCACAAAGTGCAAAGATGAAACCAATTAGTGAGATTGCTAAAAAGGTTGGTTTAGAAGATGATGATTTAGAATTATATGGTAAGTATAAAGCCAAGATTGCACTTGAGGCGATTAATCGGCTGGAAAACAATCCTGATGGAAAATTGATCTTGGTTACTGCAATTAATCCTACTCCAGCTGGGGAAGGTAAGACGACAACGATGATCGGATTGTCTCAAGCCTTAAATAAGTTAGGAAAAAAATCAGTTGTGGCAATGAGAGAACCATCTTTAGGGCCATGTTTTGGGATCAAAGGTGGAGCTGCCGGTGGAGGATATGCACAAGTAGTTCCAATGGAAGATATTAATTTACATTTTACTGGTGATATCCATGCAATCACTGCTGCTAATAATCTTATTGCGGCAATGCTTGATAACTCTATTCATCAGGGAAATCCTCTAAATATCGATGTACGTAATATTGTTTGGAGAAGAGTTGTTGATTTAAATGATCGCGCTTTACGTAATACTATCTGTGGTCTTGGCGGAAAAGTCAATGGAATGCCTCGAGAAGACGGTTTTGATATTACTGTCGCTAGTGAAGTAATGGCAATTTTATGTTTGGCAACGAGCCTTGAAGATTTAAAAGAACGAGCAGGTAAAATGATCGTTGCTTATGACTATGCTGGAAATCCAGTCACAGTAAATGATATTGAAGCAACTGGTGCAGTTACTTTATTATTAAAAGACGCAATTAAACCAAACTTAGTACAAACATTAGATCATACGCCGGTCTTTGTTCATGGGGGACCGTTTGCTAATATTGCTCATGGATGTAACTCAGTGATGGCAACTAAATTAGCTATTAAATTAGGTGATTATGCAATTACAGAAGCAGGATTTGGTGCTGATTTAGGAGCAGAAAAATTCTTAGATATAAAATGTCGTCAAGCTAATCTTGATCCTCAAGCAGTTGTGATCGTTGCAACTGTTAGAGCGCTAAAAATGCATGGTGGTGTTGATAAAAAAGAGTTAGGCACAGAAAATCTTGAAGCTTTAGCAAAAGGAATTAAAAATTTAGAAAAACATATTGAAAATATTGCGAAATATAACCTGCCTTCAGTGGTAGCAATCAATGCTTTTCCAACTGATAGTGAAGCAGAGTTGCAATTATTAAAAGATACATGTAATAAAATGGGTGTTGATGTAGCTATTTCTAAAGTATGGGAAAAAGGTGCTGATGGGGGAATCGAGCTTGCTGAAAAACTATTAGAAATCTTAGATACTAAAGAAGCTAATTATCAACCATTATATGATTTAAATTTATCAATCAAAGAAAAAATTGAAACTATCGCGAAAGAAATCTATGGTGCTGACGGAGTAGCGTTTGATAAAAAAGTATTAACAAAGATGAAAAAGTACGAAGCACAAGGATTAGCTGATTTACCAATCTGTGTAGCTAAGACCCAATACTCTTTATCTGATCAACCGACGCTGCTTGGTCGCCCTAGGGGATTTACGATTAAGATTAATGATCTTATCCCATCTGCTGGAGCAGGATTTTTAGTAGCTATCTCTGGAAGTATTATGAGAATGCCAGGATTACCAAAACGTCCGGCAGCGGTTAATATGGACATTGATAAAGATGGTAAGATAGTAGGCTTATTCTAAAAGTGACTCATTGTCACTTTTAGTGGTTTAAAAAGAAAGGAAGAAATTATGAAAGTAGCAATTATTATGGGTTCTACAAGCGATTTAAGTAAGGTTGAACCAGCAATTGGAATTTTGAAAGACTATGGTGTTGAAGTAAATGTAAGATGTCTTTCAGCTCATCGGGCACATTTAGGATTAAGTACATTTATTAAAGAAACAGAGACTGATGGAACCGAAGTAATTATTACAGCGGCTGGAATGGCAGCAGCTTTACCTGGAGTTGTCGCTTCTCAAACAGTATTGCCAGTTATCGGGGTACCAATTAGCGGGGCTACATTAGATGGTATGGATGCGTTACTATCAATCGTTCAAATGCCTTCAGGAATTCCTGTGGCTACTGTGGCAATTAACGGGAGCAAGAACGCTGCATATTTGGCGTTACAAATCATGGCAATCAAACATGATAAGATTAAAGAAAAGTTATTAGCATATCGTAAAGATATGGAAAAGCAAGCAATGAGTGCTAATGAAGAAGTTATTGCAAAATATAAATAAAAGATAAGAGGAGAAATCAAAATGGCAGAATTATTATATGAAGGAAAAGCAAAACAAGTTTACAAAACAGATAAAGAAGATGAATATTTGATTCATTATAAAGATGACGCAACTGCTGGAAATGGTGTAAAACATGATCAGTTTGAAGGTAAGGGAGTTTTAAACAATACAATTTCTTGCATTATCTTTGATATGTTAGAAGAAGCAGGAATTAAAACTCATATGATTGAAAAATTAAATGAACGTGATATTTTAGTAAAAAAAGTTGATATCTTCCCATTAGAAGTAATTATTAGAAATATTACAACAGGGTCTTTTTGTAAAAGATTAGGAGCTCCTGAAGGAATCGTTTTAGACGAACCAATTTTTGAATTAAGTTATAAAAATGATGATTATGGTGATCCATTGATTAATGAAGATCACGCAGTTGCCTTAAAACTATGTACAAGAGAAGAATATAATTTTATTAAACAAGAAACATTAAAAATAAATGAATTATTAAAGGAATTTTTCTTAAGCTTAAATTTAAAATTAGTTGATTTTAAAATTGAATTTGGGAAAACACCTGATGGTCAAATCTTGTTAGCTGATGAAATTTCTCCAGATTCTTGTCGTTTATGGGATGTTGAAACTAATCAAAAATACGATAAAGATGTATTTAGACAAGATATTGGTGATTTAATCGAAACTTATAAAGCAGTATTAGCAAGAATGCAAAAATAATAAAGGAGATTAAAAAATGGATTACAAAAAGGCTGGAGTAGATATTGAAGCAGGATACAAATCAGTTGAATTAATGAAAAAACACGTTAAGGAAACAATGCGTCCGGAGGTTTTAGGTGGTCTTGGTGGTTTTGCAGGAGCATTTGATTTAAGTGCAATCAAAGATATGGATGAACCTGTTCTTTTATCAGGAACTGATGGATGCGGAACAAAAGTAAAACTTGCTTTTGTAATGGATAAACATGATACAATTGGTATTGATGCAGTTGCAATGTGTGTTAATGATATTGCCTGTTCAGGTGGAGAACCATTGTTCTTCCTTGATTATATTGCGTGTGGAAAAAACTATCCGGAAAAAATTGCGACGATCGTAAGTGGGGTTGCTGAAGGCTGTAAACAATCTGGTTGTGCTTTAGTTGGTGGTGAAACAGCGGAACATCCTGGATTAATGCCTGAAGACGACTATGATCTAGCTGGTTTTGCAGTCGGGGTGGTTGATAAAAAAGATATTATTAATGGTGAAAACATTAAACCAGGTGATGTTTTAGTGGGAATTGCTTCAAGTGGAGTTCATAGTAATGGATTCTCATTAGTTCGAAACGTATTTGAGATGAATAAAGAAACCTTAGATACATATTATGATGAACTTGGAAAAACATTAGGCGAAGCCCTAATTGCACCAACTAGAATTTATGTAAAAGCATTAAAAAATGTTAAAGATGCTGGGGTAAGAATAAAAGGCTGCTCTCATATAACTGGTGGTGGTTTTGATGAAAATATCCCAAGAATGTTACCCGATGGAGTAAAAGCAGTTATTAAAAAAGATAGCTATAAAGTACCCGCAATTTTTGATCTGATTACTAAAAAAGGTGATATTGCAGAGGAAATGATGTATAACACATTTAACATGGGATTAGGTATGGTCATTGCGTTAGATCCAGCTGATATTGAAACTAGTATGGCGGCAATTAAAGCAGCAGGTGATGAATGTTATATTATTGGAAGTATTGAAGCAGGTGACAAAGGAGTGCAATTATGCTAAAAATTGCTGTCTTTGTTTCTGGAGGAGGAACAGACTTGCAATCGGTCATTGATGCTGTTAAAAATAACAGCATCAATGGTGAAATTGCAATCGTTATTTCTAATCGTAAGAATGCATATGGACTTGAACGTGCAAGACAGGCAGGAATTGAAACTGCTGTAGTGCGTAAAGATGATGAATTAATTGTTAAAATGTTAAAAGAACGCAATGTTGGTCTAGTTGTTTTAGCGGGATATTTAGCGATCCTTACGGATGTATTGATTGATGCTTATCCTAATAAAATTATTAATATTCATCCTTCATTGATTCCATCATTTTGTGGACCAGGGCATTATGGAATGCATGTTCATGAAAAAGTTTTAGCGCGAGGGGTAAAAGTGACTGGTGCAACAGTTCATTTTGTTAGTAGTGAGGTTGACGGAGGACCGATTATTCTTCAAGAGGCGTGCAATATTGATGATTTAGATAATGCTGAAGATATCCAAGCACGGGTATTAGAAATTGAACATCGCATTTTACCTAAAGCAGTTGCTTTATTTTGTGATGGTAAAATTATTGTTGAAAATGAAAGGGCTAAGGTGATTTAAAATGAAAAGAGCATTAGTTAGTGTTACTAATAAAGATGGTATCGTTGATTTTTGTAAAGGCCTAGTAGATTTAGGTTTTGAAATTGTTTCCACTGGGGGAACGATGGCTAAATTACAAGCAGAAAATGTACCATGTATTGCAATTGATGATGTAACCGGATTTCCTGAAATCTTAGATGGTCGAGTTAAAACTTTACATCCAAAAGTTCATGGTGGATTATTATTCCGTCGTGATCTTCAAGAACACGTTGACACAGTTAAAAAAATGGATATCCAACCAATTGATGTGGTTTGTGTTAATTTATATGAATTTGAAAAAGCGTTAAAAGCTGGTAAACCGATGGAAGATATGATTGAAAATATCGATATTGGGGGACCATCGATGATTCGTTCAGCAGCAAAGAATTTTAAAGATGTTTTAATCGTTACCGATCCTGCTGATTATGATAACGTCTTAACTGCAATCAAAGATAAAACTGATGATTTTGATTTTAGATTAAATCTTGCATATAAAGCATTTTCAACTACTGGCGCTTATGATGCGATGATTTCTCGTTATTTTGCAGGTGTTGTAGGGGATGATTTCCCAGATACTTTAAACATTTCCTTAAAGAAAACGGAACATTTGCGTTATGGTGAAAATTCTCAACAAAGAGCTAACGGCTATGTTGATCCATTTGTGCAAGAAACTTTATTGGATTATGAACAATTACACGGTAAAGAAATTTCTTTCAACAATGTTAATGATTTATATGGTGCTATTGCCGTAGTACGTGAATTTAAAGATCAAATTGTTACAGCTGCGATTAAACATTCAACTCCTTGTGGGGTAGCGATTGGCAAAGATGGTTATGATTCTTATATGAAAGCTTATGAGGCTGATCCTCAAAGTATTTTTGGCGGAATTGTAGCAGTAAATTATAAAATCGATAAAAAAACGGCTGAAGAAATGCATAAGATCTTCTTAGAAATCGTAGCTGCACCTGACTTTGATGATGATGCTTTAGAAGTATTGAAGAAAAAGAAAAATTTACGAATCTTAAAACTTAAAAATCTATATGCGCGTGAAGCTAAATATGATATTAAATATTTAGAGGGTAAAGTTTTAGTTCAAGATATCAATACTGAAATGATTAAAGAAATGAATTGTGTAACAACTGCCAAACCTACAGAAGCTCAACTTAAAGATATGGAATTTGGTATGCGGGTCGTTAAATTTGTAAAGTCAAATGCTATTTGTATCGTTAAAGATGGTGTTACATTGGCTGTTGGTGGTGGACAAACATCAAGAATCTGGGCTTTAGAAAATGCGATTATCAATAATAAAGATAAAGATTTTAAAGGTGCAGTTCTTGCTAGTGATGCCTTTTTCCCATTTAGCGATTGTGCTGAGGTAGCATATAAAGCTGGAATTGGAGCAATCGTCCAACCAGGGGGATCGGTTCGAGATCAAGATTCAATTGATTTCTGTAATGAGAAAGGTATCCCAATGGTATTTACTGGATACAGACATTTTAGACATTAATAGAAAGGCCTAGAATATATGAAAGTACTTGTAATTGGTAGTGGTGGTCGTGAACACGCCATTGCGTATAAATTGAATCAAAGCAGTAAGGTAGATAAAATCTATGCGATTCCAGGGAATCCGGGAATTGCTAAAATTGGTGAGTGTATTGATGGTAAGGTTGAAGATAATGAAATGATCGTTAATTTTGCTAAAGAACATCAAATTGATTTAACTGTTATAGGACCAGAGGTACCACTTTGTAATGGTCTAGCAAATGATTTAGAGGCAGCCGGGTTAATGGCTTTTGGACCAACTAAACATGCAGCTACATTGGAAGGTAGTAAAGCTTTTTCAAAAGACTTTATGATTAGACACAGTATTCCAACTGCTAAATATAAAGAAGTTAATAGTTATGATGAAGCCGTTAAAGCAATTAGCGAATTTGATTATCCGTTAGTTATTAAGGCTGATGGTTTAGCAGCAGGAAAAGGAGTCGTTATTGTTGACAACCATGAAGATGCTACTGTAACTTTAAAAGAAATGATGATTGACGGAAGTCTTGATGGAGCAGGAAGTAAAGTTGTTTTAGAAGAATTTTTAACCGGATTTGAATGTTCACTTCTTTGTTTTACAGATGGAGAAACAATTGTTCCAATGGTAAGTGCTAAAGATCATAAACAAATTTTTGATGGGAATAAGGGTCCTAATACTGGTGGTATGGGAACTGTTTCACCAAATCCATTTATGCCAGAAGGTATGGATGAGGTAATTAAAAGAGATATTCTTGATCCTTTTATGCAAGGATTAAAAGATGATAATATGGACTATCGCGGTGTTGTGTTTATTGGTTTAATGATTGAAGATGGTAAAGCGAAAGTATTAGAATTTAATGTTCGTTTTGGTGATCCTGAAACACAATCAATTATGCTTCGCTTAGATAGTGATCTATATGATATCATGGTTGGTTGTGCTACAAAAACTTTAAAAGATGTTGAAGTTAAATGGAATAATCAACACGTTGCTTGTTTAGTTCTTTCAAGTGGAGGATATCCAGGTAATTATCAAAAAGGAATTGAAATAGAGAATATTGATGACTGTGATGACTGTGTTGTTTTCCATGCGGGGACAGCAATCAAAGATGGAAAATTAGTTACTAATGGTGGTCGGGTCTTAAATATTTGTGCTACAGGAGTTTCATTAGATGAGGTTCGTGAAAAAGTTTATGCGGTAGCAAAAAAGATTGATTTTGAAGGCAAATATTACCGAAGTGATATCGGACTTAGATAGGGGGATGAAAATGAGTGATGTAAAGCGTATTTACGTTGAAAAAAGAACAGCGTATGCAACAGAAGCAAACGAAATTAAACATAATTTAATTGAACAATTAGGGTTAGAAATTGATACCTTAAGAATTATCAACCGTTATGATGTTCAAGGAGTTAGTGATGGCATTTTAAAACAAGGAATCAACACTATCTTGGCTGAACCAATGGTCGACGATGTTTATCAAGAAGAATTTCCTACTAATAATCAAGAAGTAGTTTTTGCAATCGAATTTTTACCTGGTCAATATGATCAAAGAGCAGATTCATGTGAACAATGCTTTGCTATTTTAACAGGGAATAGTAGTGCTAAAGTTAAATGTGCACGGGTATTTGCCATTACTTTTAAAGGCGATAAAGATGAAATTTTGACGAAGATTCAAAGCTTCTTGATTAATCCTGTTGATCAGCGTCTTGCTAGTTTAGAAAAACCAGCTGATTTAAATGATGTTGCTCCAGAAATTAAACCGGTGCCTACAATTAATGGGTTTAATGAATTAGATAAAACCGGTCTTGAAAAGTTCTTAACTGACAATGGTATGGCTATGAACTATGAAGATTTAAAAGTAACTCAAGATTATTTTAAAAATGAAGAAAAAAGAGATCCTACTGAAGCTGAATTAAAAGTATTAGATACTTATTGGTCTGATCACTGCCGGCATACAACATTTGCAACAGTTATTACAGATTTAGATATTGAAAATGGAGCTTTTAAAGAGATCTTAGAAAAGGATATTGAGGATTATAAAACTAGTCGTCATTTAGTTTATGGTATTGATACAAAACGACCTTTAACATTGATGGATTTAGCCACAATCTCAATGAAAGAGTTACGTAAAACTGGTTATTTAGATGATTTGGAAGTATCTGAAGAAATTAATGCCTGCTCAGTTGAGATTACGGTACATACAACTGATGGTGATGAGCAATGGTTATTAATGTTTAAAAATGAAACACATAACCATCCAACTGAAATTGAGCCATTTGGTGGAGCTGCTACTTGTTTAGGTGGAGCAATCCGGGATCCGTTATCTGGTCGCGCTTATGTATATCAAAGTATGCGGATTACAGGGGCTGGAGATCCTCGTAAATCATTAGCAGAAACAATGGCTGGTAAGTTACCTCAACGTAAATTGTGTCAAGAATCTGCCCATGGTTTTTCTTCTTATGGTAACCAAATTGGGTTAACTACAGGTTATGTTCATGAAATTTATGATGACGGATATGTAGCTAAAAGAATGGAATTAGGAGCAGTTGTTGCAGCGGCACCAAAAGAACAAGTAAAACGTCTAGAACCTTTAAAAGATCATATAGTTTTATTGATTGGTGGTCGTACTGGACGTGATGGTATTGGAGGAGCGACAGGTTCTTCTAAATCTCACGATGTTAAATCAATTGAAACAGCTGGGGCTGAAGTTCAAAAAGGAAACCCGGTTGAAGAAAGAAAAATTCAACGTTTATTTAGAAATAAAGAAGTTAGTGAAAAAGTGGTTCGTTGTAATGACTTTGGAGCTGGTGGTGTTTGTGTTGCCGTTGGTGAATTAGCTCCAGGATTAGTAATCTATTTAGATGCAGTCTTGAAAAAATATGAAGGGTTAACAGGAACAGAGTTAGCTATTTCTGAATCACAAGAACGAATGGCTATTGTAATTGATGAAAAAGATGCGGATTTCATTAAAGCTGAGTGTGCTAAAGAAAACCTAGAAGTAGTTCAAGTTGCAGTGGTTACTGATCAAAACAGATTAGTAATGAAACATATGGGTGAAGATATTGTTAATATTTCTCGTGATTTTCTTGATGCTGCAGGCGCTAAACGTTATCAAAATGTTAAGATCACTTTACCAAATTTTGAAAAGACACCTTTTGATAAACAGTCACAAACTAGTTTTGTTGAAACTGTGAAAGAAACTTTATCAAAATTAAGTGTTGCTTCACAAAAAGGGTTAATTGAAAGATTTGACTCTTCAATTGGTAATGGAACAGTATTATCACCATTTGGTGGAATTAAATATCATACTGAAACTGAAGGAATGGCAGCATTGATTCCAGTGTTAGGAAAAGAGACAACAACAGCTTCAGTTATGACTTATGGTTATAATCCATTGATTTCAAAATGGTCACCATATCACGGAGCAATGTATGCAATTGTTGAATCGGTAGCGAAGATTGTGGCTATGGGTGGAAATTATCATACAATTAGATTTTCATTCCAAGAATACTTTGAGAAACTTCTAGACAACCCAATTACTTGGGGAAAACCAACGGCTGCTTTATTAGGGGCATACCGTGTTCAAAGTGCGTTAAAATTAGCTTCAATTGGTGGAAAAGACAGTATGTCAGGATCTTTTGAAGATTTACATGTACCACCAACTCTAGTTTCTTTTGCTATTACAAGTGGAGATGTTAATGATATCATGACACCTGAAATTAAAGAAACTGGTCATGTTTTAGCTGAAATTATTATTAATAAAGATCAATATCATATATTTGATTTTAATCATCTTCAAAAACAATACGATGCGATTATGGAATTAATGAAAGATAAGAAAATCTATAGTGCTTATACTGTTAAAGATGGTGGTGTTATTGAAGCCGTTAGTAAAATGGCTTTTGGTAATGGTGTTGGAGTAGCTTTTAATAATGAAAATAGTCTTGAAAGCTACATAGTGCGTGATTATGGTAATATTATTATTGAGGTTAAATCTGAAAAAGATTTAAGTATCTTTGATAATTATCGTATTGTTGGAACTACTAATGATAGTGAATTATTATCTTATGGTGGTGAAACAATTTCATTAGATGAAGCTTATGCAATTAATAAAGCGCCTCTAGAAAAAGTATATCCAACAAGAGAAAAAGCACCTACTAGTAAAATCAAAGTGGCAGCTTGTAAAACAAGATCAGATCTTAAACCAAAAGTAACAGTAGAAACACCTCTAGTTGTTATTCCAGTATTCCCAGGAACTAACTGCGAATATGATTCAAAACGTGCTTTTGAAAAAGCGGGAGCTAAAGTTCAATTAGTTTTAATTAGAAATAAGACTGAACAAATGCTTAAAGATTCAATTGATGAATTAGAAGTTGCCATTAAACAAGCTAATATTGTAATGTTACCAGGTGGTTTTAGTGCTGGCGATGAACCTGAAGGTTCTGGTAAATTTATTGCCACAGTATTGAAGAATCCACGTTTAAAAGCAGCAATTACGGATTTATTAGATAATCGTGATGGTTTAATGATTGGAATTTGTAATGGATTCCAAGCATTAGTTAAATTAGGATTATTACCATATGGTAAAATTCAAGAAATGTCTAAAGATGATCCAACATTAACATTCAATACAATTGGTCGCCATGTTTCTCAGATGGTTGATACGCGTATTGGAAGTGTTAAATCACCATGGTTAAAATATGTCAATGTTGATGATATTCATACAATTCCAGTAAGTCACGGAGAAGGGCGTTTTGTAGCTCCTGAGGAAGTGATTGAAGAATTGTTTGAAAATGGACAAGTGTTCTCACAATATGTTGATCCTAATCGTAAGGTAACAATGCAAACACCATACAATCCTAATGGTTCAATGTATGCGATTGAAGGAATTGTTTCTCTAGATGGACGTGTTATTGGTAAGATGGGACATAGTGAGCGTCAAGGTGAAAACCGCTTTAAAAATGTTTATGGTGAAATGGACCAAAAATTATTTGAAGCTGGTGTAGATTATTTTAAAGGTGGAAAATAGAATGGAAAAACAAGAATTTGAATGTCTAACCCTGTGTCCATTAGATGGTCGCTATTCAGGTGTTAAAGATGCTTTAGGAGAATATTTCTCTGAATATGCATTAGTTAAATATAGAGTTTTCGTTGAGATTCAATGGCTAAAGTTCTTAATTGAAAATGTTGAAAGTGACGTTTTAGCTAAATTTGATTTACAAGATATGGATAAACTTACTACTATTTCAAGTGAGTTTAATTACGACTCTTTTGCTCGAATTAAAGAAATTGAAAATACAACACGCCATGATGTTAAAGCAGTGGAGTATTTTATTGATGAAAAAGTTGATGCTTTAGGATTTGGATATTTACAAAGCTTTGTTCACATTGGTTGTACATCTGAAGATATTAATAATACTTCATATGCTTGCATGCTAAAATATGGATTAAAAGATGTATGGTTACCAAAAGCTAAAGAATTTGCTGCTATCATTGATAAATGGGCTGAAGAACATAGTAATGATGCTATGTTGGCGCATACTCATGGACAACCTGCAACACCAACAACAATTGGTAAAGAATTTAAAGTTTATGCTTATCGTTTTTTGTCTAGTATTGAAAATGTTGAAGCAGTTAAAATCAAAGCTAAGTTCAATGGTGCAACAGGTAACTATAGTGCTATTTTAACGGCTTTCCCTAATGAAGATTGGCAAGTTTTAGCAAAAAAATTTGTTGAAGAGTACTTAGGTTTAACATTTAACCCATTGACTACTCAAATTGAAAGTCATGATTATACTTGTCATATTTTGGATGGTATTCGTCATTTCAATAATGTATTAGTCGATTTTGATGTTGATATGTGGCTGTATATTTCAATGGAATACTTTAAACAAATTCCAGTTAAAGGTGAAGTTGGAAGCAGTACTATGCCACATAAAGTAAATCCTATTCGCTTTGAAAACAGTGAAGCTAATATTGATATGTCTAATAATATCTGTATTGCTTTATCTAATAAACTTCCTAAGTCAAGAATGCAAAGAGACTTATCAGACTCTTCAAGCCAAAGAAATTTAGGTTTAGCATTTGGTTATTCTTTACAAGCCATCAATGAAACGATGAATGGGTTGGCTAAGTGTGTAGTTAATAAAGACAAACTAGCTAGTGACTTAAATGAAAAATGGGAAGTATTAGCAGAACCAATTCAAACAATGTTAAGAAAGTATGGAGTACCTGATGCTTATGATACTTTAAAAGCTTTAACAAGAGGTAAAAGTATTTCTAAAGAGGATATTCTAAAATTTGCTGAAAGTCTGGATATCTTATCAGATCAAGATCGTCAAACTTTAGTTGATATGACACCGGCTTCTTATATTGGTTTAGCTAAAGAACTTGCTAAAATCGAATTAAATAAATAGTAGAAAATGACTGGTTTCCAGTCATTTTTTCATTTTATGAAATAATCTACAATCTTTTTATAAACAATATATACTAAGTTATATAAAGATACGTCACGTTATAACGAAAGATGGAAAGGATGTAAATATGAATGTAAAATTAATAGCAGTAGATATGGATGGAACTTTTTTAACAAATAATAATGAATATGATCAAGAACGATTTACGAGGCAATACGAATTTATGAAGGAAAAGGGAATTCATTTTGTAGTTGCTAGTGGAAATCAATATTATCAACTAAGATCTTTTTTTCCAGATATTCATAACGAGTTAGCTTTCATTGCTGAAAACGGAGCTTATATCGTTGATCAAGGAAAAGATGTTTTTGTTGCAAAACTTGCAAAAGAGGATATTCAGACAGTTTTAAAGGTAGTTAATCAATATCCTGAAGTAGAAAAAATTGTCTGTGGTCGAAAAAGTGCTTATATTAGTAAATACATAGATGAAGATTTTTATAATACAATGAACTTTTACTATCATCGTCTTGCTAAAGTAGATAACTTTGATGATTTTGATGATACTATTTTTAAGATATATCTGCATTGTTCAAAAGATAATTTTGAAACGATTTTAACAGAATTGAAAGAGAAGATCGGACATATTATGACACCAGTTGATTGTGGACATTTTGGAATTGATTTGATTATCCCTGGGATTAATAAAGCACATGGAATTAACCTGTTAATGGAACGTTGGAAAATTAGTGATGCCGAAACAATGGCATTTGGGGATAGTGGTAATGATTTAGAGATGCTTGAGCAGGCTACATATGGTTTTGCCATGGCAAATGCAAAAGAAGCAATTAAGAAAATTGCGGATTACACAATTTCCTCTAATGAGGAACATGGTGTATTAGAGGTAGTTGACTGGTATATAAGTAAAAAAAAGATGTTTGAATAAAGAAGATGTAAAGATAAATTACTTCTTCTTTTTGTTTGTTTATTTTTCGTAAAAAATCCAATAATATATATGATTTATTTAATAATATGAGATGTATATGTTATTATTTTATATTAGATTATTGAGATTAAGGAGATTATTATAGATGAATAAAAGAGAAATAAATCAAAAATTAATCGTTAATTACAAAAATCATCTAATTGATGAAGAAAAAAGTTTAGCAACAATAACTAAATATATACGGGATATTGAAAAATTTTATCAATATGCGGATAAAAAGGAAGTTACCAAGGAATTAGTTAAATTATATAAAGAAGAATTAATGAAATCATATAAGCCTACTAGCATAAATAGTATGCTTGCAGCATTAAATCAGTTTTTTGAATATAATGGTTGGCTAGAATGTAAAATCAAAGAACTAAAAATTCAAAAAAGAGTTTTTTTAGAAGAAAGCAAAGAACTATCAAAAGATGAATATAAACGATTAGTTAATGCTGCTCGAAAGCAAAAAAACGAGCGTCTATATGTTTTACTGCAAGCAATTTGCTCAACTGGAATACGTGTTAGCGAACATCGATACATTACAGTCCAAGCACTTAAGGATGGGTATGCGCAAATATATAATAAAGGAAAAGTAAGAGAAATTTTTTTTAGTGATGATCTAAAAAGAATCTTATTAAAATATTGTCATAAAAATAAAATTGAAAATGGGGCAATATTTGTAACCAGAAGCGGAAGACCGTTAGATCGCAGTAATATTTGGAAAGCGATGAAAGATTTGTGTGATGATGCTAAGGTTGAGCGCAGTAAAGTTTATCCTCATAATTTACGTCATCTTTTTGCGGTTACTTACTATAATTTAAAAAAAGATATTGCACGTTTAGCAGATTTATTAGGACATTCAAGTATGGACACTACTCGTATTTATACAATGTCAAGTGGTCGTGAATTTAAAAGATATTTTGATCAGATGGATCTAGTATTTTCTAACCGAAAAAATAATTAAAATAAAAATCAAATACCACATAACACGTATTATGTGGTAAACTACTATAAAAAATAAACACTGCAAAA
>OBZK01000146.1_pt1 | contig 89029 bp, 91 predicted proteins | sample 1495511 | NCBI WGS metagenome assembly OBZK01 (sample SAMEA2580233, study PRJEB22360) | human gut metagenome | biome: human gut; feature: human-associated habitat; material: faeces | place: Denmark | collected 2008/2010
GCATACATTTTTGTATTACCCACTCTTTCAAGATTATCTTAACTTATTGACATTGTTAGTGCGACAGCCCCTTTTGTAATGAAAAAGGGTTACTCATCAATGGGATTTTCTCTTAAAGAGATGACTTTGGCGGCTACTCGCCGGCGTGAATCCTGCATCGCAGCATAATGCTTTCTTGTGGTATTGACATCTTTATGTCCCAGTACATCTGCTACAAGATAAATATCGTTTGTTTCCTGATATAAATTTGTACCATAAGTACTTCGGAGCTTATGGGGAGTTATTTTTTTTGCAGTAATTTGGGATGTGTATTTTTTAACTAGATTTTCAACAGCATCAACACTAATCCGTTTTTTCTGCATAGAAAGAAACAGCGCATTGTCATGTCCTGTATGCGGCTCAATTTGCTCTCGCTCTTCCAAATAATTAAGAAGGGCCATTTCAACTTCCGGACCGAAATAAATGATGGATTCATCTCCACCTTTTCGCGTAATGTGAAAACCATCGTTGCGGAAATCAATATCGCTGATATCAAGACCTACACATTCTGAAACACGAATTCCGGTTCCAAGCAGGAGAGTGATAATGGCCAAATCGCGAAGTATGGTTTTCTTATAATAACTTTTCTGATGAGAAGTTAAATTTTCACCGCAACTTTCCATATAATCCAGTAAATTAGTTATTTCTTCCTGATCAAGCCGTACAATCGGTTTTTCATGCAACTTTGGCATATCAACCAGATCCGTAACTTTGTTTTTTATCATTTGGCGTTTGTATAGATAATTATAAAGACCACGTAGAGAAGATAATTTTCTTGCAATGCCTAAAACATTATTGGTTTGTTGTCTGTTTGTTTCCGGATCTTCATAATACTTCAAATACTCCATAAATTCTTCTATATCTGAAGGGGTAAGCTGATCTAAAACAAGACAAGAAATATCTTTTATCTTTACAGAAGATAACTCAGGATTACTCGCTTTTAGAAAATTGAAGAAAACCCGCAAATCATAAGCGTAGGACAATTTGGTCTTGGAGGACGTCGTTGTATCTCTTGCCCGGAAATAATCGGTAATATATGGTGGAAGCTCAGATAGCAGTTTCCGCAGCTTGACAGCATTTTCTTTAATCAGCTGTTTGTGATAAGAAAGTTGATTATTCATAAATTAGATGTCACCTCATATTTAAAATATGCTTTAAGTATAGCATAGAAATAGAGGTAAGACTACAACTATCGGAAATAGAAGTGTATTTTTCCGATAGTTGAAATAACAATCTTTTATCAAATAGGAATATAAAACACGAGGAGAGAGAAATATATGTCTGATTGGTTTATATCAGAACAAGAGGAAGCAGATAAAATGATGGAACAAATAATAGAAGCATGTAGAAAACAGGATACACAGAAACTGAAAGAACTATTTTCAGAAAGTAGTAGAAAAAATATCAAAAATATTGATGTAAAAATCGATGAATTGTTTCAGTATTTGAAAGGAGATATACAAACATTTGAAGGAGATTGTGCCTCTTCAAGTGACAGTGATCACGGAAAAAAAATAATTGAACTTGACGGAATGTATAATATATCTACATCAAGCGAAAAGTATCACATGAATTTCTATATGTATAGTCAAAATGATAGCGATAGTAAGGAAGTAGGTTTATATAAAATTGAAATTGCAACAGAAGAAATGGTGTCTGAAGATAATTTTGTATGGGATAATCCAGAAGAAGGTATATTTCTTATGACACAATAAAAATAGAGAAAAGAAAAATTGGAGAAACTAGACCCGCAAAGCAGAATTGGCATGGAAACCGGGAACAGCCGCCAGATTACGTATACTCTGGATTTAACCAGACATTATAACCTTCTGGAACGGGCAGAAGAAAGCCGAAACCAGAGATACTTCTGGGATGGGAACGTGGCAGCGTATGAAGAAAACGGGGAACGGAACTATTACCTTAGGACGAACTGGGTAGCCCGCTTCAGATTGAAGACAATGCCGGAAAGCTCAGGGAAAGCTATGGATACGGAGCTTTTGGGGAAGACCTGTATCAGAACCAAGGGAGGATACAGCCATTTGGATATACGGGATACCAAAGGGATGAGACAGCGGGGACGTATTATGCCCAGGCAAGGGAATATCTGGCAGAGAGTGGCAGGTTTGCAGGTTGCAGTTTAAGCCGGATAAAGATTTGAGGGATATAGCAAATATGTTCAACAAACAGATACAGGGATGGATTAACTATTACACCCATTTCTATAAATCAGAAATATATGAAGTGCTAAGATATATCAACAGACGTCTTGTTTATTGGGTTAGAAGAAAATATAAGAATCGAAACTCAAGAAAAAGGGCGGAATACTGGTTAGGAGAAATAGCAAAACGTGATAGAAATCTGTTTGCGCACTGGAAATTTGGGATACTGCCATCGGCTGGATAATGGGAGCCGTATGAGCTGAGAAGTTCACGTACGGTTCTGAGAGGGACTTAGGGGGAAGTTCCCTAGGTCTACTTACTTCATCGTGACAGCCAGGAATAAGGAAACACTCTCAGAAATACAGCAGATGATTGAAAAATTCATGGAAGAAAGAGGACTGAAACTGTCGGATGAAAAGACTGTTATTACAAATATCAATGACGGTTTTGACTTCCTGGGATGGAACTTTAGAAAATTTAAAGAGAAATTACTAATCCAGCCATCAAGAAAATCGAAACAGAAAGTCACAAAGAGTCTCAGCAGAACGGTTAAATACTACCATGAGTGTTGATCAGCACATTATAATATGCCATTTTCAGAAAAATAAATAGTGCAGAAATAATACGGGGATCTTCCATCCCCGAACCCCTGGAATCCTTGTTATAACAGTAATAGAAAAAATTATTACCGTTATAACAAGGCTAAAAATGGGATGTTTTAATTTTCCGAATTCTGCAAATTATGGCATCAAATAAAATGCGTTGTAACACCATGAGGCCAGTCAGGAATTACTGATAATAAAGCTCAACCAGATAACAAGAGGATGGGCGGAATATCATCATAGTGTCTGCGCAAAGAAAACCTATGCGCTCATCGACCACAGGCTGTGGGAAATGTTGTGGAAATGGGCAAAGAGAAGGCACCCCCGAAAGGGAAGGAAATGGATTAAGAACAGGTACTGGCATCCTAAGGAAAATCGGGAATGGTCATTCAGAACAGATAGAGCAATCCTATACCAGATGATGGACATGCCGATAGTCAGAATCCGGTCACTAGACCTAAAAAAGAACCCATTTCTTGACAGCGATTACTTTGAGCGTAGGAGAAAACAACACAAAAAGGATAAAGAAACAGCTTATTTTTCAAGCACAGCCGCGCTTAGTGGATACTATGCGTTATAGATGCGTGAGCGGAATGCGGTGAAAGCCGCACGTTCCGTTCTTAGGGGAGGAATGGGCAGTAATGTCTATTCCTTACCCGACTTTTCGCACCCAAATATCGCCGTCAGGTAATCTACAAAGATATAAAAGCGGATGTGGGGCAAATATTAGGAACATTATGCAGAAGAAAAGGGATAGAAATTATCGAGGCAGAATGTTGCAGTGATCATATCCATATGCTGATAAAAATTCCACCGAAATATTCCGTGTCAGAAATAGTGGGATATTTGAAAGGGAAAAGCTCGCTTATGATATTTGAAAAGCATGCGAATTTAAAGTACAAGTATGGGAACAGACATTTCTGGTGCCGAGGATATTATGTAGATACGGCAGGCAAGAACACAGCCGCGATTAAAGCGTATATTCAGAATCAACTGAAAGAAGATTTAGAATATGACCAGATGTCATTAGTAGAGTATATCGACCCGTTTACGGGTGAGCCGGTAAAGAAAAACAAGAAATAAACCACTTGGAGTGGTAGTAGGAAATCAAATAAATATCCACCTGCATAGCGCAACATCATAAACTTAAGAGAATCTGCTTTGAGATAGGCAGGTTCTTTTATTTATGATAAAATTTAAGCAGGGGTGCATATGAGGAGTACCTATATTGAAAGAATCCAAAAACTTTCTGAAAAACTGTCAGATCCTGCTTTGGCAGAGCGGGCAAGGTGTAGTGAATATCGCAGTGGCATTTTCAGTAACGGCGAAGTGGCTGAAAGCACTGACTGGGTATTCTAAAACAGATAAGTTGTCAGTGGAATACTTTGATACGGAAACTGCTGAGATGAAAAGTACGGAAATGTATATCGAAGGGTTTAAGGCGAAGCTGGAGAAGGATACATCGTATAAGGGATTATGGACAGTGTCTTTTACTCTGAAAGAGTTTTAGAGATTTTATTGTGTAGAAAAAATAATCGAGATATAATGTAATGCAGAGAAAACTTTGAATTTTTGGTGGTGACTACATTGGAGGAAAATATGGAAAAGTACTATAAGTTATATATTTTAATGGAAAATAAACTATTTAGTAAATTTGGTGACGGAAAATACATTGAGTTAAATAAAGCATATTATACACAAGACTCACTTTATAAACTTTGTTTTGCCAATATAAATCATATACTGGATTATAAATATGAGCATGGACTAGTTGTTTGTGATGTTGAACCCGTGTCTGAAGTTATACACAGTACACTTACTTCAAAAATAGAATCGGAATGTGAGGGTATAATTCCTAGCAATCCGAGATCCATTTATTCGCCTGAATTCATACAGGAACTAATTAACTATGGGAATGAAGATGCTTGGTCACATGTAGCAGATGAGTCATATGTAATAGGAACAATAGAGCACTCTAAAGAAGGAATGTGTTATGACGTAAATCTGAGTTATGAATTAAGTAAAGCATTACATCTGTTATTATTAGACATTTATGATAATGACGAGTTAAATAAATGGTTTGAGTATAGAAGAGCAAGATTCAATTACAATGATATCTTAAAAAAGATAAAAAGTGATCGAATTAGTAGGAAGATAGTAATTGATGCATGGAATGTGTATGCTCCATGTAAAAAAAGTAAATTATTTAAAATAGTCAGCCTTTTTTCTTGCTAATGCATTTAATAGTTCAATAGAATCATTTTAGAGAAATATAAATGATGAATGTCGAACTGTTAAAAGCTTATGTTTATCGACATGTAAAGTCATGTTGCGGAAGTGTAAAGTTATTGTGGTGGTGTAGTAAATAATGTGGGAAAGATTCAGATGGCATTATTTTGCTTTGCGTTAGTTTTTTGTGCAGTAAATGCAGGTGTACAGTTTGTAGCGTATTTTAAGAAATGGTAAAGAATGCTGTACAACAGATTCAAGTTTGTCGAACATGTAAAACTTTCAGGTTGTCTTAGAAATAATAGAATACAGGACTTCATTGATGTGAGGATGTTCGTACCTGTGCATGTCCCGGTTGAGCATCTGTCTTAGTTCCAGCTGCAACTGATTGATAAAACGACAAATGATGGAACCACCTGATCGTAATTTAATCATTAGCGAATCAGCTCTGACTGGAAACTGTAGAAGTTATGTTAATGAGTGTTTTGCAAAGGATGGGGGCTATAAATTAAATATAGATGATAAAAAGTGTAATTATTATGACTCTTATTTTTCAAAATACGATGAATATTTAGCCAATCAAGAGTTAAAAACATACAAAGATATGTGAAATAAAAGGATTACTACTACAACATAAGATACCGGTTAGAATGACAGTAAGGAGCTTCCTGTATAATTCAAATATAAGGAATTCCAAGAAAGAAGGTTGAGAAAAAAATACCTCAGTGTAAAATAAGATTACTGACTTTGCACGGTTAGTAAAAAATCTTATTGAACAGAGAGGTATCTAAAATGAAGTATAACACACAGAACGCAAAAATTAAATCCATTACAGAAAAAACATTGATTGTTGGGATTGATGTCGGAAGTGAAACCCACTTTGCAAGGGCATTCGACTGGCGCAATTATGAGTATTCAAAGAAACCATTGGAATTCAGTAACACGGAATCCGGTTTTGCGACTTTCAAAGCATGGATGGAGGATATTGCAGAAAAATATGGGAAAGATGTTGTGATTCCGGGAATGGAGCCAACGAGCCACTATTGGTTCAATCTTGGAGCATACCTGCAGGACAACGGAATGAAACCTGTTCATGTAAATCCACACCATGTAAAGAAGTCGAAAGAACTGGATGACAACAATCCGAACAAAAATGACCGTAAGGATCCAAAAACAATTGCGGCTCTGGTGAATGAAGGCAGATTTTCATATCCATATATACCAACAGGCATTTATGCGGAGATTCGAAGTCTTTCCAATCTCCGGCTTCAAACTCAGGAAGAAATCACACAGATTAAGAACCGTATTGCAAGATGGTTCAGCATCTATTTTCCGGAAATAAAAGACGTTTATAAAAAGCCGGATTCTGTGAGTGGTCTCATGGTATTGAAAGTGGCACCATTGCCTCAAGATATCGTGAAACTGGGCGTAGATGGAATCAATCAAATCTGGCGAGATGCTAAGTTAAGAGCAGCTGGAGCAAAGAGGGCAAAGACCCTGATAACGGCTGCAGAGCACAGTATAGGAAGTCAGGAAGCACCGGATAGTGCAAGGATTGAGTTAAAAAATCTGCTGAATGATTATGAAGTTTACTGCAAGAGGGAGGAAGAACTGATGGGTATGATAGAAGAAAAACTGGCGGGATATGCCATTGTAGAGTGTAGTTCGGGAAAACATAAGGGTGAGAGCCATATCAGTTACAGAGGACGGAAACGTCTTAGATATGTACTGTATGAAGCGACCATATCCTTGATAGCAAGGAACGAAGAATTCAAGGAAATACACCGGTATTACCGAACCAGAAAGGAGAATCCGCTAAAGAAAATACAGTCAGTCATAGCGGTAGCCTGTAAAGCACTTAGAATCTTTTATACGATATTAGCAAAAGGTGTAACCTATGACGGAGTAAAGATGTTGCAGGATATCAAGAGACCACAGGTAACTGCAGCATAAAACAGGAAGTAACCGGACTGAAAAGGTGAAAACAGCAGAATGTAATAGGAAACGTCCACTAAAAAGTGCTATTACAGGAAGCAAGTCAGTAATAAAAACAAAGAATGAGCAAGTAGTCGGCAGGAATATTTTCCGGAGGGCAAGACCCTGGTGAGGAGCTAAGCTGACACCCGGATTATGGATAGGCGGGACGAAGGAAGTGAGGACTCACGAAGTGATGATCCTGGTAGACACGGGAGGTGCGTTGCCATAGATGGAAGGGGATACACAAGGCCATTTAAAACGAGAAAGAGAAGACGTTTTAATTCGTATCCCCCAAACCAGCTATTTTCGTACCAGATACAGAGAAATATCTATGATCACTGCTCATTTATCTGAGATAGAAACTTTAAAAATCCTTTATTTTAAAGGAAGAAAGACTTGATTTATTAGGGAGGGAAAAATGGAGAAGCAAACCTTTTATATTGATGAATGTGGTAATACAGGAAGTAATTTTTTAGATAGATCCCAACCATTCTATATTTATGGTGGATGGCTTTTAAAGGATGAACTGTATGTTAACTGTCAAAAAGAGTTAACGGATAACTTTTTAGGGAAACAGGCAAAGGAATTAAAAGCCAAAAAATTTTTTTATTATGATAAAGATTGTAGAAAGTATTTTGAAATTTTCAGTATATTGATTAATAAATATAAGGCGGTACCTATATTTCAAATTGTCGAAAAAAAATATATGTTAGGAGCTAAAATTGTTGAAACTTTTTTTGATCCTGAATACAATCATAATTTGAATAAGGGATATACACATCCTGGGCAATGGAAAATCGATTTGGCTTGTAAAATTGCAAAATGCGAAGAAGTACTTGAAGAATTTAGTAAGATTATAACGTATAAGGATAATACATTGGCACAGATCAAAAGTGTGTATGCTGTGTTAAAAGATTATTTATATAAATGTGGTGAGAAAGAAAATGCTCTCCTATTAGAAAATTTATGCAATGAACAACTCAAGGAAATGTTAGATGAGTTCGATGTAATGACAAATAAAGGAGCCAATAGAAGTGGATTGTCCCTTGTACCGCCAATGTTAAATGAGTTATTGAAAAATGTAGAGCTTTATGCAGGGATTGCAGACTCTACGGTGTTTGTAGTCCATGACGAATTAAGAGGGTATGATAACATATTTCAGTTATTAGAAAATATTCACTTCAATCAATATAAAACAGAACCAGAAATCGTTGAAGATCGAGTAATGCTAATCGGATATCCTCATATTACTGGTATAAGAAAAGAAAAATCCGAAGCTAATATCATGATACAAATGGCTGATCTGCTATGTGGCTTTATACATTATACATTAGGATATTCATATAATAAAAAGCAGATCTTGTCAGAGGATATTATTAGGATATGGAAATATCTAATAGATTTACATGACAGGTATGCACAAGGATATATTTCTTTATGGAATCTTTATTCAACACCGATTATTTTAGACAGATTAAAAGAAATATTTCTTGTGCAGGCTAAAGATGAGTCAGGTCAATGAATCGAGAGACAGCTATGGTGGTGGATGATGGGGAGCATGAGATTTTTGTAAATATGAAAGTAATGGATGTTAACAATTCAAAGTTCCAATTTTCTCAAATCGAGTTCCGTATTTGAAGAATAATGAAGGCGGTTTAAGTTTTATGTGTGAAGTTATGGAAAAATATGCAAAAGAGGACGTAGAAAAAGATGATGATATATGTGCTTCATTAAAAAAGGATTTCTTATACTGCAGATGGGAGAATAAAATCAGAAGAAAAGAACCGAAAGGAGATATAAAGCATTACTGCAAAAGAAGGCTTGATACAATAAAGACCATGGATGATGAAAAAATTCCATTTGTTGGAATAATTATTTGGTGGTTAGAAAAACATGCAAATAGATAAAACATTCCTATAATACATAATTCAGAGTCAAAATCGTAAATATAATTCAAATGAAAAACAGGGGTATATGCATAACAGTGATGATAGAAGAGAGCATAAATTCCATATCCCTGTTTTTTTAATTGCTATAAATATTTATGACATCTAGCAATAGCAGTGAAAATATCTCCTTATAATCTATACAACAAATTATACAGTCACTCATATTTTTTCAGCAGTGAATGATAAGAAAAATACACCAATTTACTGTTTTTAGACGAAAATGCAACCCTAAGCAATCTATCAGATGGGATTAAAAATATGCCGGATCAAGCTTTATTACATAAATAGAAATGAATCTAACAGCTCTCTGAATATAGGCAATATACTACATAACTTTTAGAAAATGTTAAAGGAACAAGTACTTTCTGTATTCATATTCTTAAGGATTCCAAAGGAGTTTAATGTGACATCTCCAACTATCGGTAAAACAAGCATTTGTCCGATAGTTGGAGGTGTCACATTATCTCCCCTTTCCTAAAGGAATCCTCAAATTCGACAACTACTAATTCCATATTATTCAGCATTCTCTGAAATTCAGGTCTTCTTTTTACACTTTTTCCAGATTTACCTTTATCTGAATACCTATTTACGATTTCCATATTCTGAAATTTTACATAATGCCTTATTTTTTCCTTCTATACGTCTAAACTTTAACCATCTACCTGCATGCTTGCGGATACTCTGATATATATATATTACATATTACATTTTTTATTGACATATTTTCATTACAATCATACAATAATTAAAGAGGCAGGACTTCTGTTACCGAAAATATTGTTCGCTTACCGGAAGCGTCTAATAAACATCCGGCTCGAAAAAATCAGCCCTGTCGCATGGCAGGGCTGATTTTATAGGATAAGTATAATATATCAAGAAGGATACGTTATTAAAGATGAATGTTTTGAAAGAGAATACTTTGTTAAATAATTGAGAGATGAAAAGCACCAGATATATTTTTCTATATCTGATGCTTTTCATCTCTCTACACATCCACACCTGCAACTAATAAAGATTTCAGGGCTTTGGGAATTGTTCCATTTTCTACTAAATCCGCATGGTGAACAAAAAAATCCAAGCTAATATGACCAACATTTGGCTCAATTACTTTTACCACATCAAATGATTGCCTATTAAAAATTCCATTTTCAAATGACGCTGATATATATCGGTTACTGCTAGTTCCATTAATTAGCGTTAAATCAAAAATAATCCTTCCTGATTTGTCTATAAATTCGTTTTGTACATCAGTCAATGTTGCTATTGGATTAATACATGTGGTAGCAATCACTAGGTAATCATATTCACTTTTATTGAGCTTAATTATTTCAAAGTTCCTCATACTACCACCACCTTTCATTCTATATGAGTATCTTATTTTATTGCCTTCTTATATGTACGCTCTATAAGAGCTGCAACTTCATTAATAATCGAAATAGCTTCCTGCTTATCCTCAATTACTTTTGTAACAATAAGTATTTGATCAACATGGAAAATCACATGACGATTCGCTTTAAAATAGTTATATACATCTTCTAATGCTTCAACATAATCGGCATCTGCAATATCTGTAACATGTTTTTGAATAACAATTGCTTTACCACTAGCATCTCGATTGAATACAGTTCCAAAATTGTGTTTTTCATCAATTACAATATTCTTTCCTGCAAGAAGATATTTCAAATATCCTTCTAAAGCTCTTAACGCAGGGAATGTAAAGCACGAATAGTCCTCGATTTCTTTTTCAATATCACTTAATGCTACTGAAGGAGAAAACAATTTCCATATTACAGGATCAACTTCACCCGCATATGCCATTGGCATCATTTCTGACATTTTATTACGTGCTTCATCCACATCAGTATTCGTGTCAACAAATTCATTTGTTGCTTTAATAATATCGTTCATTTCAACTTTCGGTGAATATGATACATATGACAAAAACTCATTGTACAAGTACAACGGCTTTCCCTGTACCATAATTCTATGATTTGAATATGCATGTAATGTTAATTTATCTCCAATATCACTTACAAATACATATCGTGCATGTCCCTCGTCTTTATACTCTTCAACATTACCGTCACATAAACCAGATAAATATTGAACGGTTTTTTCAATCCAATCTTCTCCTACAAACATCGTAAATTGTTTTTGTTCCGATGTTGATTTATACCCCCTTAATTCAACTGCCTCTTTCAATTTAATTGCATTCTCGGAGTTTGAACTAGTCGGTCTTAATGTTGTTTGTCCATCTCCTCTTTGATAAATATCCAAAAGAGAAATAATCCCTTCTACTTCAAAAGTATATCTCTTCTGCTGTCCTACATCTACAATACCTTTTCCAATTGCATTAGGCCAAATACTTTTTACAGTATCATCTAACAATTGTTCCAATTTCGTAATATCTCTAACAATATACAAACTCTTTGATGCCTCCATCTCTAGATTTCCTTTCCCCCTTGGCATTTCAATAACATGTTTTTCTTCTATAACTCCAAGCACCTGTTTTGCTAATTCATCTGCAATATCATTATATTTATTATTTGAATGTCCTGTTACCTTAACAAACGAAATGGATACTTTATCTTTTACACTATCGTAGTATTCCTTATAGGCCTTTGTACCTTCTTTATTTGCCTTCCATTCACCTAAGCACCATTTTGCAATACCTTCGTAATCATGATAAATTACTATGCTTGATAATGAATTATCAACTGCATATCTGATTGCTGCTTCTGCTCCCTTTATTTCACCAGCCACATTGTGCATTGTAGCAAGTTCCTTATTGTCGTATTTCTCAGCATACTTAAATTCTTCCCCATTTTGAAGAATAATCATCCCATACGAAAACTCATTTGTTTCAGAATTATAACTTCCATCAACATACGCTTCAACATTTGAAGTATTAACATTTTGAACGATTTTATTCACACTCTTCTGTTCAACGCTATTCCTCATGTATTCCTGAGCTTCCTGTTTCAATTTAAAACTTTTATATTCTGCACCTGAAAATCCATCAACTTGTGCTTTACACTCATTCCATGAATTATATATTCCTGGTGCTTTTCCCTTTTTTACTGCATAATATTTATTCGCCATAGTACCTCCCTCAAAATAGAAGATTTATCATCTTAACAAACTTTACACCAAAAATCAATACCTTTTTTTAGATTCTTATTTTTATTATAACTCATCCACGGAAAAAAATCTGCTACTTTCTTAATTATTATTAAAATAGTTTACATGCTATTTTCTCATTTTAAACTTCCAACTAATCTCCTCTTTCTTCTCATCCCATACTACATTCAAGATTCCAGATAAAATATATTCGTAATTTAAGTATACATAATCTGTGCTGTCTTCCTTCTGCCAGCATCTCCGCACGGCTTTGAGCGGAATGGCTTCAATTAACAACTATAAATGATGTCAACGATCTGATTAAGACAGATTTTGTACAGTAAAATCTCGAGCATAGTATTCCATGCATCCGATGATCTACGAAATTACAGTTCTGAGATTATCCCTTCTGTCACAAACTGTCACACGTTATTGGATTCTTTGCAAAAAATATGTTTGATGCATGATATTGAGGTCAACTATTATAAAAACCATTTCAAACAGTATTCAAATCATCGAAAAGGATGATATTCCCCAATACCTGTTATTTTTAGAAGATGTTTTTCCGTACATGGAGAAATGCCATTATTAGAAAGGCTTGAAAACAATCATTCAGGAATTACATCATTTTGTAAAAGCAAATACTTACAGAACTGCATCTGACTGTGCCTTTCTATTAGATTATCAGGCAACTATGGAAACGAAAACAGGTAAAGTAGTAAGCCCGATCTAGCGGGCAATCAGTAAAAGTGGTACTGCGAGACCCGCCTCTGGCGGAACCGGTATTATACCCCGGAGGGGTTAAAGATAAGCCCCCATTTGAAATGGGGGTTGCTAACTTTACAGCAATAGTAATAGGGATACAATAATATGTTCCTATTTATAAGGTCCTATTTATAAGTACTGTTTTATTATTGATAATTTATAATAATTTTGATATAATAATACATATAATTTTCAATTAACATACTGCTAAAAAGGAGGGATACCAATGTTTTTCAATATTAAAGTATAACAGCACTCTTTTATCTTTCTTTTGAAAGGAGGAAAAAATATGAAAAAATCCAAAAAAATTCTTGCAACTATTTTAACAATAATTTTCTGCCTTAACATTTGTATCATTCCGACATATGCTGCAGATTTTCCGTCATCTACATTTTCTTTAAACAACACCAGCGAAATTGTAGAAATTGAAGGTACAAATTATAAATATGATTTCTACATGGAAGCTGGAATGCGTACGGTATCGATTACAAACATGAGTACTAATGCTGTTGACATAGTTGCTTATAATCCTGCAACCTCTACTATGTATCTAAATGGTTCTGTTTTTGCTGAAAAAATAGAGAATTCCATTACTTCGCGTTCTCTTGGAACTACAGCAGATGGATGGGAAATTTTATCAAAAGATTCTCATCGAATTACGTGGGCGCAAGGAACTACAGTAGCTGTAGTAGCAGGAGCATTAGCTATATATTTAGCCACACTTGGACCAGCAGGAGTTATAGCTGCAATGGGAACAGGTGCCTTAGGAGTATTAGCAGCTAGCAGTTCAGGAGGGACTTTATACGTCGAACTGGATATGTATACAGCTCCTTTTGTAACTCCTCAATATCGCTATGTGTGGTCATTTACTGCTAGTACCGGCGATAAATATGGACCATATTATACTCCCGCCTAATAACTGAAAGCAGGAAATACTATGAAAAATCTTTTTACAAAAAAAAAGCGAATAATTTGTTTTTCTTGGTCTTTAATTGGTATTATACTCCTTGTCTCTATACACTTATTTAAAGATACTTCCTTTCAAGAGACCATAGGAAACATCGTTCTTTGCTATGTATTTGGCTCATGTATTCTTTCAGGAGTTATCGGTTATATATCAAAAAAAGAAAAGCAGAAGTCATGACCACCCGCTTAGCGGGTGGCATGTTCTCCCCCTATAAGGGGATATTACCTGCTTGCGCCCGGAAGGCGCACTGAAGTCTGCTAACTGCACCACATTTACAGCTGCCCCCAACTGGGGGCTTTTTCAGTGCTTCCTTACACCGGCACAGCTCCAAAAGGAGCTTGCTGGTTTGCTTTGACTTCCTACTTACGCTCCAAGCGTTTTATTTATTGTGTTTCTTCACCGGCTCACCCGTAAACGGGTCTATATACTCTACTAACGACATCTGATCATACTCTAAATCTTCTTTTAATTGTTTCTGAATATATTCTTTGATCTTTGCAGTATTTTTACCGACTGTATCTACATAATATCCACGACACCAGAAATGCCTATTTCCATATTTATATTTTAGATTTCCATGGCGTTCGAATATCATGAGCGAACTTTTTCCTTTGAGATATCCCACTATTTCTGATACTGAATATTTGGGGGGAATTCGCACCAGCATATGAATATGGTCTGGACAACATTCTGCTTCAATAATTTCTATTCCTTTTCTTCTGCATAATGATCCTAGAATTTCTCCTACATCCGCTCGTATTTGTTTATAAATTACTTGTCTCCGGTATTTTGGTGCAAAAACTATATGATACTTGCATTCCCATTTTGTATGAGCTAAACTATTTACGTCCATTATTTGGACCTCCTGTGCTTTTATTTGTGGTTTTGCAGACCCACATTTATCATAGCACAGGAGTTCTTGCTTATATCTAAAGATTTCTCCCACCACCCGCATAGCAGGTGGTTTATTTCATTTCTGACACAATAAGATCAAAAAGAGCAGGATATTTTCCTGCTCCTTTTGCGTCTGCAATTCCAACAATATCCAATCCTACAGAACATTACTGTCTGATAACTATATACCCACCTTAGACATTTTTGCTAAAGGGAGATTAGACACTCTTCAGTTCTCCGTTTTTCAATCCATCCACAAGGCAAGTTTTCGCTATTTCCTTAAGACTTTCATTTGTATACAATAGGTGCAGATATAGTTCTTTCTCTAATTCTATACTACATTTCCTCATAATCATATCTCCAGATGGATTCTATATATACCCATTCTCTTCTGCTACTGGTTCAATATACCTTTGTATAAAATCTATACGATCAAATATTGTCGGTTTAAAATATGATGTAACTGCTACGACTATATTTTTCGATGAATTGCAGAAAAACACAAACCATATCCTGCCGTTCCTATTCCTCTCGGGTCACAAAACCATATATTTTTTTGGGTCTTTAGACATAGTAAAATATTTATGTTCTTCAGCAGTTTTCGCTAAATAATTTATATGTTTTTCTACCCCTATAGTATATCTATTGCTGATATTATAACAAAATTACTGGTATTTTTCTATTCATTTACTCTCATTAGCTATATATGATTGTTACAAATCTAAGCTCTTTTTTATTTTCTATGTTACAACGCATTTTATTTGATGCCATAATTTGCAGAATTCGGAAAATTAAAACATCCCATTTTTAGCCTTGTTATAACGGTAATAATTTTTTCTATTACTGTTATAACAAGGATTCCAGGGGTTCGGGGATGGAAGATCCCCGTATTATTTCTGCACTATTTATTTTTCTGAAAATGGCATATTATAATGTGCTGATCAACATTTTCTATTCCCTCTTATTTGTATTTTACTACAAATAAGAGGGTGAAGATTAAATAGATGAAATGATATCTACCAGTTCATGTAGTGTGTTTACAGACATGATTTTACTCTCAGCATTTTGGAAATACTCTTCCATTAATTCTTTAGCTGCCTGTGTAATTGTGAGATCTAAAGTATCTAATTGACCGCCATCTATCTCTTTCAGATTTAAGTCATATATGGTGTAATCATATCCAGTCTCACATACTTGAATATAAAAATATCCTTTCTCTAAAGAATAAGCCACTTCTTCCTGTTTCAAATCAATATCTTTCTTTTGAATATTCATATATCTTCCTTCCCTTATACACTTTGGTGAATCCTGATTTTTTCATAATACTCTCTTGTGATTTCACTTACTTTTTCTTTCCATTTCGGGCATTGATCCAGTTCTATATCCGTTAATACTACGGAACTTATCATATAATATTTTGGTTTGGCTGGATATTCCTTCCATGTATCCCAATACAAACAATGATTGACATATCTTGGACCGGTTATGAAAATCCGAGTCTGTTTAGCTGCATGGATAAGAAATTTCCCATGCAACATATTGGGACCATCAATATAAATTTGATTATCCATTCCAAAAACATATTTTCCCGAAATTACACTCTCCAATATTTTTGTTTGAACTTCATTTACTGTACACATATAAAACCCGGTAATATCTCTACTTCATAATCTTTAAGATTCTCTGACACTTTAGGTCCAGCAATAATCCAAGTTGCCGCAATTTGCCCATCTATCTGATACAAATTACTTTCATATTGCTGCTGAAGCTTTTCACGATATGTATTGAAAATACTCTCTTTTATATTGTTAGAAACCAAAATCTTTCGGCAATCATATTTTACTTTTCCTTCTATATGCAACAATATTCCTATCAGATCATAAAATTCGCCGATTGTTTTACCGGAAAGTTGTTTTTGCGTTAGTGACAAAATTGTATTTCTCATACCTTTACCCCTCCCTACTTAAAGCGCATAATTTTGCCAGGACAACTTTCAGTGCAATTTCTTGTTGATAATATCCTCTTTTAATTTTTCGAATTGCATCATCAATGATATCCATCGATTTACTACAGGTTTTCGCTGATAACCTGGGAACATAACTATTCCCATATACCCCAATTTCTTTTAGAGAACAGTTACATGTTCTTATTTTATATGCCAACCGGTAATTCCGCAAAAGCAATGACAATACATTGATTGCATTATTGGATTGACCTTGTAGAATAAGAGCAACCTGATGATAAATCTCATCATATTGTTGATTCATAATTAATTGAATTAAAGAGAAAACATTTTCACTCTCATTATTGACAACTGTTTTCTTTACATCATCAACCGTTATAGATTGGGAAGTACATAAACGTTCTAAAGAGTATAGAACATCATATAGATTTATTTCTTCAGAATAATAATTGATTTGCCGTAGGTATTGTTGATACGCATCTTCTGTTATTTCACAGCCGGCATTCTTAATATGCTGGATTATGGTTTTTTGTAAAACTTCCATCCGAACCTTATCAAATATCTTAATTTCGTCATTAGAAAATTGTTTATATAGTTTTGTTCGCTTATCTACGCTTTTAGCAAAAATGTAGACTTTTGCTTTTTTCCCTTTTTTAGAAAGAAATTCAACAAGCTCAGAACAATCTTTCAATGTTTCCGCATGATATATGAGGACTTTTACATTCCCTAAAATCGGAAGCTGGCATAAAAAACTGCCTACCTCTTCTGAAAACTCATTGGTTTCTAAATAATTAAATTCCGGTGCTTCTATATTTTGGAGAATTTCTTTCTTATACTTATCAATCAGAAACGGTTCTGTTCCGTAAATTAACCACTTAGGCATAGCGCAACCCTCCTATTTCCTCTACATGTAATTTTATTTCTTTCAAAAACATACTTTTCCCTTTACAAACTTCAGTCAAGTAAAGACGTTCTTTTGCACGTGTCACTGCCACATAAAGCAATCGTCTATCTTCCTGCAAATTATCAAGTTCAAAGTCATCAACGCCGTAAACAATCACAGCCTTATATTCTTTTCCCTTAGAATCATGTGCTGTCAATAAGTGTATGGCATTGGTGCTATCGCCCTCCATATACACTCGCGTTTCATCATCAAAAAACTTTATTGCTGTCATATAATGCCATAATTCCGATGCTGTACGAATGTGTCTCTCCCGTATCATGGTTTCCAGTATTTCCCGTACTTCTCCATTGCATCTTCCTTCATAGAAAAAATCTAAAACCTTTGAGATGGCATCTGCAGCAGGCAGGGAAAACAAACGGCTTGCCTTATATAATTTTGCTACAGCATTTAAAAGCTGAGATCCACCTTCTGATACTAAAAGATATCTTCCAGCTTCCTCACCAGTAAATGGATAAATTGCCTGATCTTCCAAATAGCTTTCATAAATACACTTATCGGAATGTGCTTTTTGAACAGATACTCCGAGTTTAGACAGTAAACGGTACCATATATAATCATCTGTTAAGATGCCTTGATGAAGACTAAGCAGATCCAGTACTGTCTGATAGACGGAATCCTGATACAAATAATACTTAGGTTTAAAAAATCTTAGCTTCTCCGAATTCTGGTGTTCCATGTTAAATGCATCTATCAATTTGCCCAAGCCTAACAAATCCTTATTGGTTCTCGCTATAACTGCAATATCACCCTGTTCATAACCATCTTCTAATAGATCATGCAGCAGTTGACCAATACGGTTAGCACGAAAGTTTGATAACACCATTGGCTTTCTTCCTGTACTTAGGTGGGATACCATCTGCATCGGAACTCTTGTTTTATTATGACTAATCAACCTATTTGCCATATCCAGTATTTCTTTCGATGATCGGAAATTATCATTTAGCTTAATCTCCAATGCTTCCGGATATAATTGTAGAAATTCTAACATAAATTTGTTGCTTCCACCCCGGAAACCATATATTGCCTGATCGGTATCTCCAAAAATTGCTATTTGGGGGTTGGATTCTTCAACTAGTAATCGTATCAGCTTTCCTTGCATTTCATCGATATCCTGTGCCTCATCTACTAATATGTATGAATACATATTTTGTAATTTTTTTCGTATACCGGGAAACTGTTCCAATAACCAGACTGCCAAACTGATTTGCTCATCAAAACGGATATAACCACCTGCCTGAAATTTCTGATCATACAATTTTTTTATTGCTACTATTGTTTCTATATCTTTTTTCGGGAACTGCTCTGCATAGGCTGCCACTCCAAATTTTTGTATGAAGCAAAAATCTGATAAAAGCAAAGCAAGCAGTCCCTGTTTTCCTGTCAGCTTTTGATAATTTACATTTTTAATAATCGGACTGCAGTTCAATACCTGCAGCAGCAACTGTTGACAATCGGTCTGGTTCACAAGTTTTCTTTTTCCCAAAATATATTCATGTTGTCGAATGATTTGAAATGCAAGCGCATGTATTGTTGATATATTGGGTTTCATATCATGTGAAATCCGTTCTTCGACTTCTTGTGCTGCCTTTCTGGTAAATGTCAACACAAAAATTCTTTCAGGAGAAATCCCATTTGTGAGCATATAGTCAACCCTGGCTACTAATGTTGCTGTTTTTCCGGCCCCCGGTCCTGCACACACAAGCATCGCCTGGTCAAACCGCTCTATAGCCATTTTCTGATTTACAGTCGGCTCTTTTAATGAATATCTATCTTTTCTTTTTAATGGAAGCGCTGGTGAAAGTTCTTCTTGTATACAAATTTCTTTATAATATCTACAACCATTACACCCGTTTCCCTTAATCCTATTTAGAAGACGAGTTAATAAATTAACTGCACAGCCCTGTTCTTGCAAAAATAAATCGTGACTTGTAAATGTCATGATATTATCTCCTGGCCTAGCTTCAAACGTAGACAAAAAATCAGCTGTATCACGAAGTGATACAGCTTGAATATAAGAAACTTTAATTATTTTATTTGGATATTCTTGTTGCAAAGCAGCTAAAAAACTTACCATTTCCACTGTGTTCCATGAGCTTTTTTCAACATTAACGGAATTAGAGCCGCATAATCGTGGGAATTTTTGGCATAGAAAAATTCCCCATATTACTTCTTCATCCATTCGGATAACAAAGTCTGCTTTCAAAGTAATTTCATGTACTTCAATCCCATTACATATAATATCTGGTTGCACAACAAACGCTTGGTTTATCGCCAGTATCTCCCCTTTTACATGAGAAATCAGCCAATCATATAAACGTTCGATGATATCCATATAGCGGTTTATCGTCTGTTTCTTCTGCCACACTAAATCAAACCATTCATCTTTCAGTTGTACAACAAATATCTGTTCAATAGCTTTACACCATGTTTTTTTTTCTGTTTTCTCAATAACAGATACCAGCAATTGATCCAATGCGTTTCGAAATACTTGTTCCTGTTGTATTTCCTTACTTTGAATGAAGCAACTCATTTCATACTTTTTTCTACATTGTAGTAAATCTCCCAATTGCTGCAGATTCAACGTAACTCCTCCTCTCCTTTACCTTTTACTATCTTTTCTAATTTTAATTTAAAGTCATCAATTAGTAGTTTTGCTACAATACAGCTTGTAATCCAATTCCAATCGAGTGCCATAAAATTGAGCTCCTCATACCCATTACATCCCGTATCAAAACAGATATAAAAATGGCCTTCATCAAACCTTGACAAATGAGAATTATAGAAATGCAAAGGATAATCTAATTGAGCGATAATCTTTTCGATTGTCCTCCTTTCTTCCTCCAAATATTGTGCAACTAAAGATTCATGCTTCTTACAAATCTTTTTAAATATTGCAAAATCCTTTTGGCGCATAATATAAATACTTCCATCTTCCATATAAGAGTAGGAATATTCTATAACATCTTTACATTCTTCAACAATATTTCCCCACTCCGGCATATCCTGATGTACCTTTTTCATAATATATGCTATATTTTCTTCTACACTAGAAATCGTGAGGTCTTCTTCCCATAGTGTTGCATCGGAAGGAAACATAAGCATTTCAAATCCACAAGAAGTTGCCGTAGATATAAAAAAATTCTCATTTTCATAGTTAAGACCACACCAATATTCTGCCATTTTATCTTCTTCTGCTAAGTTAAAAACAAGGTCTGCAATATCCATATCCAAAGGATATATTTTTATTAAATCAATTTGATATTCTTCTAAAAATTTTTCCATATAGCGATAAAATAGAATATTCTCAAATATCCTATTTGCGGATATTGTACTCATTACTCCATAATAGTCCGCATAAAATTCATCTAAATTAAATGGCTGGCTATCAATAGACTGTATCCGTTGAAAATTCAAAATATAACCTCCTTTTAAAAATGGAATTCATCTGAAGCATCATCTAACAATTTTTCCAAAATAAACAACGCAAGAAAAAAATTAAAATTATACCTACACTCACGTGGGAAGCCATTACGCACAGCACCGATAATATACATTTCTGCAGAACGGGTATAACAGTACGTATAATATGAATCTGCCATCATTGCATTAGAAACAAAGTTTAACAAATGTAATATCTGCTTATGCTCAGCAGAAAATTTATGTTGTATTAGGGATTTATGTTGAGACATAAACTTCAAATACTCCTCTACACGATAGCTATAGGCATATAATATTTCTACCGAAAAAGCGTTCCTCTGTACTCCTTGAAGAACTGGATCTGGCAAATGGAAAAATAAATTCTTTATAATATCATTTTCCAACATTCCTGATTTTCTAATTTCATCTATGGTTTGCTGTCTTTTTTCGCCACGCAAATTTTCTTCCGTTATATCACTTATACCATATTTCTTTTGTATATCCTGAACTTTGATGATTTCAAATCCAAAAGACGTATGCAATGCGCAATAACTACAAAGACATTTTTGATATTCATATAAATATTTTTTAAATCCTATAGCATCTTCTTCATAAAAATACGAGAACGCGCATTGAGGAAATTCAAATTCAACTTCAGGAAACAGTTTTTCTAAAAACTGTCCCATTATTTGAATATAAACATAATTTCTTTTCACATCAGCCTTCATCTCATTAAAAAAATTTTGGGGCATAAATGGTATCCGCATATTCTTATAAGTTACCATATATTTTTCTCCCTAAATTGTGAATATCCCTTAAATGCATCAAAATAATAAATACCTCCGCTACAGAAATCATCTATCAAAATATCAATTGTACATTTCAACAAAAGATTTGCTGCAACAAGATTCGTAAGAATGTGCTGAGGTGCTGAGATATTAACTGTTTGGCAACTCTCCTCACTTTTTGGCACAGCGTTGTCTTCCAATATTTCTGGAAAATATTGTACCCGGTCCGGATAGATTTCATTGCCAGATATCTTAACTCCCACAACAACTTCTCCTGCAGAATACTCATTTGCTGCATCGAAATAGTATAACGTATTTGCTTCTCTAAAATATTTATGCATTACTTTACGACACGCATGGTTATCAACAGCTCCCACTAATACTGTACATATGTTTTCCTCTTCCATCCTTTTTAATTGAAAATGATTGTCAATAAAATCTGGGGAAAAACCACATTCTATATGGAATGTATTTGTTAGAATTTCTGCCATAACTTCCGCTTTATTGCGGCCTATATCCTCTGGAAGAAAGGGCTGTCTTGAAATATTGCTTTCTTCAACCAAATCACCGTCAACAATAATAATTTTACATTGCTTGGCTAAATTGTTTTTATATAGAAATCGCCCCAGTTCTTTCACATAGTTTCCACCTATTCCTCCACAACCAACTACAATTATTTGATACATAGTTTCCCTTCTTTCTCAAAAATTTCATCCATCTCTAAATCCCCAAAAATTCCCGCCATACCAGCTCTGATTTTATAGGTATGGTTCTTCTTATCCATGTTCCCGATAACCATATATAAACGTATCCCTTTTTCATCTCCATCATCAATCATAGAAAAAAATGCAGGATATTGACCATGACTATGCACATCCATAACCAAAATCTTTTCTGACTCTTTCTCTGTATTTCTATAAAACACAACTGATGCAGCAGTAACATATTGTTCTGGGATATGTAATTCGTATTGTTTCTTGTCTAGACTATAAAAAATTTGAACCGCACATTCTTTGTGCGGTTCAGCTTCAAAAATTTCTATTATTTTTTCTAAAAAATAATATGGGATCTTAGGAATCAAAAATTCAAATTGAGTACTTCCCTTTTGTGATAGATTTGCTGAAAAGATACCAAAAGGTGTTGTCTCTTTCCTCCACTGTTCACCGTATTGATCTGTATAGAGTTCATGCTTCCAACCAGGTTTTATTGACTGAATTTGAACGCCCTTCTTCGAACTTTTAAGAACAGGAATAATAAAATGTCTCTCATCATATATCATTTCTGTCCGTTCTTTTGAATATTCCGGATAAATTCCTTCTAAAACCTTCCGTATCTCATCCAAAGTAGCAGATGAATGTCCTTTTATATCACCAGGCTCAATATTTAACTGAAATCCGCCGGCACGTACAAGAACCGGAAGTGAAATTTTAGTTGGTTTTTCATTGCTCTTTTTTGATAAAATCGGAAAAAGGAGATTCATTTCTTCCTGATAGGCAAATCCACAATCTTTATATTCGGGATATGATTTTAAAAATATTTTCCTAATGTTATCTTCCGTAACGGAAATATCTTCTGACTCAGCAAACATATCTTCTGTATAAGTTTCTTTCAAATTGAGATATCCAACTGTCACTGGCAATGAATATACCTTTCCCTGTGGAGCATTTGCCTTCATAAAAGGCAACAGATACCTTTCTTTTTCTAGATAATGGAATTTGCAATCTTTGTATTCCGGATACTCCGATATAAGAATTTCTTGGATTTCTTCAAAACTCTCTGCATGACTTAAAGGAATGACAATTTCCCCCAGTCTTATTTCCGCTGGAAACTGCACCTTCTCTATCTCTGTCAGTTCCGTATAATTTATATATATGGTAATAAAAGTATTTACTTCTTCACTGACAACATCTTGATTTGGTTCTTCTATTACATCTATCTCATAAGATAAACTCTGCAATTCACTAAAAACCTCTCCTAGTTTTATTCGTAGCACGTCTTCAGACCACTCTTCTTCATATTCATCGAAAAAAAGATGTCGAAGATGTCCGGCTCCCAAATAAAGCGGCAATGCATATTTCTTTTCTTTCTTAGATGATTTCCCCTGCTTTTTATTTGCATTCTTTCTGGTCTTCTTTTTCTCACTTTTCTCTTCTTTTTCTTCTTCTAAAAGATCAAATAAACCTAATAAATCGTTCATAAACCATTCCTCCACTTATTTAAAAATTGAATCTAAATATGTTCCTATATTACTATATTGACTTGGAACCAAAATACGTTCTGGAAAGCTATCCTTCTTTTTCAAACGCTCCAAAACGCCTCGAAGATTGTCATATTTCCATTTCGTTGAAACACCTTGCGTATAATGATCATTATTTGTCGAACTATCAAAAAATAGAGAACACACCATATCTAGCTGATGCAGGCTATCTATAACTGGTAATTGGTTTCTTCCCCAGCAAACTCTATGATCCGATGTATTTACATTTCCAAATGGATAATTATACAATCGACTATTCCGATTCCATCTTTCTCCTTTTAATGCAAATACATACGTGTTGTTAATCCTGCCTTTCCAAAGTGAAAAACAGAATAAAAATGCCGGGAAACAAATTTCATAAGAGGTAGTTTCAAATTGTACGGTTCCTTTCCTTTTTGGTATGGTAAGTACGATTTTACCACTCAGTCTTTCATCATCATCCCTGTTTATCATTCCATCAAAATAATATTGTGGAAGTGTCCCAATATGATATTCTCTGTTTTTTTCTTCATACTTTGACTTTGATAATAATTTTATCAGATCTTCAATGGAGATATATTTGCTATAATGTATCTCCTTATCATCAATAGCTTCTACATGTGCCGCATTGAAATACTGCCCTTCAAAATTTTTACTATCCATTGTAATATGCACTATCATTTCCGCACCTCTGTTATTAAAGAACTCTTCTAGCTGCTGAAGGTATCGACGAGTAGTCAGTCAAATTAAATACTGGTATACTCGATGAGTTTATATCTTCTAATATTCCCTCTGCATTCTCCATCAGCTCAGCAATTTCCTCTAGTGATACTTTTTCCATTGCAGATTTGACCCCTAAAGTAATCATCATGAGTTTTTGATGTTCCTGCTTAATGTCAGATACTTCTAATTCCTTCATCTTCTTCAAATTATCCAATAATTTACTTGCTGATAACTTCATCTTTTTTCTCCTTTTCACTCATAACTTCCATTCTATTTTCCCAATATGTGTGATCGAGAAAATAATAATTAACTTCCTTTCCGGCAAGGTAAAAAATCCACAATGCTGCCTCATATAGAAAAATTTCTCTCAGACTATATACATCGTCTGTCTTTTTTCTTTGCTTTGGCAGCCATTTTTTTGCAGTTGCAAGAATATCCTCTACATCACCAGTCAGTTTCCCTAGTTCCAACTTTCCTTTGTTAAAGCAAATAGTTTCCGAAGTACGAAAACGGTCCGTTGGAAGTCCCAGCTTCTTTTGAAAATAGCGAAGCGTATTTTCTGCTACATACAGATTCATAATTACAATGCTGATTTCCACTTCATCAAACAACTCACCATTTTCCAGCATCTCTGCCAGCCGGTAAGCATCTGCGGAATAAGCATAATAAAATCCCAATGCCATATGATAATTACAGGCATCGCTATTTCCTATCATTTGATGATTTTCCATAAACCTCTTAATTTCTTGTTCCATTTTAATCTGTCGTCATACGACTACCTCCTTTTATAAAAATTTGCATAAAAAAAGCACCTGACATTTTCGGTCAGATGCAGAGTTTCTTTTTGCATAACCCACTGTGTAAAGATTAAAACCTGTTACCAGGGATTCTGTCTTTATCTATTCCCTATGAAATAGATTATAAAAAAGAAACTTTTATATAATGATTATAGGGTATCTGAAATAGAAAGTCAAAGGCTTTAAGAGCGAATTTTCTGTTGTATTCTTGTTTCTCCTGTTTTATACTAAAGATAAGATATAGAGGTGGTGATTTAGTGAAGCTTGAAACAACGCTCTCCCAAACACTTTATACCGCAGGAAATAACTCAGATTATGATGCTGCTTGTAAACGGCTACTTTCTGAAAAGATAATTCTTGCTTGGATTATGAAAAATTGTTTGGAAGAATACCGAGATTGTAACATTTCGGAAATTATTGAAAATTATATCGAAGGGGAACCACAAATTGCAGAAATTCCGATTCAACCGGATCAGACAAACACAGTTAACCATTCTTTAATTAGAGGTGGACAAACAGAAGACAAAACAATTACAGAAGGAACTATTACCTATGACATTCGTTTTATGGCAACTGCACCAAAATCCGGTGAATTGATCCGTTTAATTATCAATGTAGAAGCACAAAATAATTTCTATCCTGGTTATCCATTGATCAAACGTGGCATATACTATTGTAGTCGTATGATTTCTGCCCAGTATGGAACTGAATTTTCTGCCTCACACTACGAAGACATAAAAAAAGTATACAGCATTTGGATTTGTATGAACCCACCAAAATACAGAGAAAATACTATTACGAAATATTCCATTACAGAAAAACAACTTGTGGGACATGTCACAGAAAAAGTAGAAAATTATGATCTAATGTCTGCTATTATGATTTGCCTAGGCAAACCTAATAGTGAAAATTATAATGGGGTTTTAAAATTATTAAATGTCTTGCTTTCTTCTGAGAAGGCTCCAGACGAAAAAGAAAAAATTCTCCATGACGATTTTGATATTGAAATGACTCAGAATTTAGAAAGAGAGGTGTCGCTGATGTGTAACTTAAGTCAGGGAATTGTTGAAAGCACTACCGAACGAAATACTTTAGACAGTATCCGCAATCTAATGGAAACGCTAAACTTGACTATAGAAGAGGCTATGGCGGCTCTGAAAATCCCAGAATCAGAACGCCCAAAATATGTCTCTATGTTAGAAGATCAGTGAGAAAAACGGGAGCTTGGATTATAAAATTCAGGCTTCCGTTTTCTTAGATAAAAGATTTTCCTTATGAGTTCCAGCATATCTCATCTAACTTTATTAATAATTTATCCCATTCCTCTTTCGTGTTCCATACGAAAATACCTTTATCATATGTCCCCAAGATAATCGGGCAACTTTCTGGCAAAAATGAATTGTTATAAAATCTCCATTCCAATCCGTTTGTATATATCACTTTTTTATAAAAGCTGATATGTCCACTTAATTGATTGAGATGATCCTGTTTATCAAGATTTTCAGAAATATATTTTATTTCTATTGCACCAAAAATTTTAGCAGTATTACTTTTTTCTCTTGAGCGCACAACAAAATCTGGGAAACCTGAATCTCCCATATATTTCCTTGAAAAATCAGTTTCCCTGCGCCCAGATACATCTCGTAAGGAAATATGCTTAGCTGATTTTGCACTTCTAATGAGATTGGCAATAATAGAGTACAAATCTAATTCCACTCTATTTTGTGTGTCTACTAATTCCAATTCTTCTTTATATGTATCAAAATAATTTTCGACCATCATTTAAACCCCCTCTATTTTTTCATCCAATGCAATTTCTAAAATATTAATTATAAGCGATCTTTCTATATTTTTTCCTGTAAGCACATCAAGAACTTTTTGCAAGCTGTTTGATATATTATTTACAGTCTCAATTCCAGAATCAACATCTACATTTAATAGTTTTAACTTAAACAACACAAATTGAATGTCTCGTTTGCTAAATTTGAGAGCAACCTCTATGCACTCATTAAAAAACACTTGCGTAATGTCTTTAGATTTCTTGTTTTTATACATATCGTCAAGTTTTCTATATAATTCACTTTCATCTCTTAATCCTGCCATAATATCACTCCTTGTAATACATGTTCTAAAAAATGGTATTATTTTTTATCTCTTATTTCTAATACCTCTTCTTCTGAAATATTCAAAAGTTTACAAATTTCAGAAATCGGATAATCATTCTGCAGCATTTAATTTAATTGTAAAAATAACTTATACATTCTTCTCTTCCCACTTCAATTCCTTCCAATTTTCCTTCTTCTTTTAACTTCTCTAATGCTGTGCACATATTATTTACCTCCATATTTCTACTCATACGAATCAGTTCCTTTGATCCAGTCATTTGCCCGATGGCTGTTAGCAGGTCTGCACCCAGTTCTTTAGTTCCATATTTTTCTCGAATTTTATCGAAATGTCCGGCAAATGTTTCTCTTGTAATCTCAAAAACACTTTGAACATCTGCATTATTGAATACATATTTAGCGGAATCCCGCACTTCCAAAAGATTCATCTTATAATCGGAGAAAATAGCGGCGATTTCCTCCGGCATTTCTACAATCATATCTTTCAGACAATACGGTCCATCCCATTGTTTTTCTCCATAATACACAGTCAATGTAATAACAGAATGAAGTCTGTCTTCCTTCCTCATCTTTGACAAAAATTCATCTTCTGTTTTTTTTCTGTGTATCCTTTTTATATTTTCGTGTAATTTCCTTATATTCCTTCAGGTAACTCATTGCGTCATATACCATATGACGCAGCGGCATAGCATAATGGATATGCTGTTGGCTCTCAATTCCAAGGACAACAAATTCCACTCCATAAGCAGTCTTTTTAATCACATCTCTTGTCCTGGATAATGTTTCTTTATAGTCTTTTGAGTGAATATTGTCGGAAACATCGGTATCTCCCTCATGTAACATCTTTACCGACGAACCAAATTGAAAATATCTGCAACCCATTCCTCATTTTTTCAAGTTCAAAATTTACTCCAAAATACGATAATGAGTATTTCTACCTTTACCCTCCTGCACAATCTGTTTTCTTTCTATCATTTGTCTTAATAGACGTCCACATGCTGTCTGACTAATTTTCAGCTCTCTTTCTATATCTTTTCTCGTGAAAGTACTTTGTCTTTTTGCCAGATTGATTACGGCTTCTTCCTCTAAGTGTTGTTTGGATTTATTTACAGCCAGCTTTTCCAAACCAATATGCACATTCAAATTTGGAAGAATAATTTTAAAAGCGTTGTCGGAAATCTCAATTTTAGGCTCCTTTCCGGTTCCCAAATAAGCTTCTTTAATCTTCAACATTCCAGTTCCATATGCCTCAATCAGTTCCAATCGGTAAAAGACATTTGCTAGTTTCATATTCCGGCATACTGAAATGCCCATAAAAACATCATTCAATGTTACACCGCTTACAAGTCCTCCGATTGAAGTAAATTCAAGCCGATCTTCGTACAGACTGATAAAGGTGCTTGCCCGAAAAGAATATTCACGATGCACAAGTAGGTTCAGCAGTGCTTCTCTGACTGCAGTTTCCGGGTAATCTCTCTGATCAATGCGGTATAACTTTTGAAAAGTAGAATATGTCTGGTTTCGGAAGTCAATATAATCATACACTTCCCCCATCTGTTGGAACAAAGAGCCAGAAAATTCTTTTCGATCCTTAAACTGATTTTGTGTTGTGCCCTCAAAGGCAGCCACCTTAATTGTGTGTACACACTGATCGGACAGCAAAAGTCCGAGATTTGTATAAACTCCGTCATGTGTCATAATTCCTAATGTTTTCATCTGAGCTTCCTCAAATAATACATTTCTTTTGAAAAATTCTTTCTTAGCCGCTTCAAAAGTCAAATTCTGTTCCAAAGACCGCATTTCCTCAAAATGATCTCCATCTGTCTCCTTGATCATACGTCGAATTGCAGTATTGGTAGCTGGTACAGACGAATATCCCTGACGGACAAACACACCTTCTGGACGTAATCCTTTTTTCGAAACATAATACGGTCACTCTGTTCCTTGCTGAACATCAACAACAATCTGTTTTTCACCTTCTTTTACTGTTTCATAATGCAAGAACATTGTAAGATCTGGTTTGATAGCATCCCGAACCATATTGCTGATCTGCAAGGCAGTCCCATCTGGATCCTCGACGCCTATTATGGTTCCATCATCCTGAACCCCAATATACAATTTTCCGCCTTCACAATTTGCAAATGCAATAATTTCCTTTTTAATATCATCTACTACAATAGACTTCAGTTCCACAGTTTCGCTCTCTTGAAAAATCATCTCATCGCCTCCGATTAATATTCTACCCACATTCTAACCATTCTTGTCAATTTCTGGTTAGAATAATGGTTAGAAAAACAGAAAGCGAAATAGAAAAAGAACGGAAACGGGAATTATGCGTCTTATGCAATCTGCTTTCAAGCTGATTCAAAAATTTCAAGATATAATCTAAGCAAATTTTCTATTTAGTGGTTAGAAAGAAATAATCTCCTATACACACCTATCCCTAACTTGGCGGTTCTACCCTGATTTTCACAAGATTTCTTGTTTCCCTTGAAGATATATTCAGGTAATTTAGATTTTTATATCTCCGAATCTGTGTTTCTGTAACGCCCATCTCCTGCGCCACTTCTTCTGGTTTTGCATGATACGCAAACATCGTATAGGCACATGAATTTCTAAGCGCCTCTGCACTATAGGAAGGAACCCCGGCTAATAAAGTGTACTTTTTCATTAACCGGCTAAAATACATACTATTTATTTTATTCCCACGTTTGTTATAAAACAAGTAAGTTTTCTCCTCAGATTTTGAAAGATAATCCTCTAAAATGTGATAGACGTCTTCTGGAATAAAACAGGCATCCTGTCTTCCGGGAACAAACAAATACGCCCCGTTGTCATATAGGGAAATGTCATTTCTTTGCAGTTCTCCTATTTCTGTTGTAGAAAGTCCCATTCTATATAAAAATGTAAGCATACAATAAGCCATACTATCTTGCTGTGCTGCCACAAATATTGCATCTATATCCTCGACAGGAATTGCATTTGCTTGTTTACTTACTTTTTCAATAAGCTTCAGATATGGTTCAAAGTAATTCCTATAGTCTTCATCAATACCGTATAAACCCTTATTATCAAATAGATATGAAAAAAAAGAATTCAGTTCTCGGATCTTCTTCGCCAGTGTTGAGGGCTGCAGGATTTTGGCAGACACCTTTTGCTGCATAAAATCATAATAAGATGCAACATCTTCCGAAGTTATCTGATCCATTCCTTTATCAATAAAATTTATAAACTCTAAAATATCCGTCTGATATGATAAAATTGTGGATTCACTTTTAAAATGTGCAATAAAATCCTGCCAGATGTCTTGCATCTTTTTATCTGCAAATATAAAATTTGACATGCCGTTACCCCCTTGTTTGTAAATTTCCGCGTAAGCGGAACAATACTGAAACGTTACTTGTATATATCATACTATAACATTTTAATAGCTGCATAGCAATCTAATTTTCACTCAGAAAGAGTTTCCGGAATATAATCACATACTCCGGAAACTTGTTTTATAATATACTTGATAACTCCATGTGCTGTACTTCTTCTAAATCAATCCAGTCCGCCTCAAATATTTCTGCACTTTCTCCAGTCATTGGATTTGGAATAAGATCGGCATCGTCCAGTACAATCCTTTCTTTTTTATAACTCTTTCTAACCTCCGTTAATGCTTCTTCTAAATTGCCATTGTCCTCCACAATGAGTATTCTCCTTAAAATTTCCTGTACTGCTATTGCTCGCTTCATCCTTCTTCTCCTTTAAATCACACCTGCACTTTGAAATAGCCATTCCAGCTCCTCATTTTCATATGTATGTTGTACATAAACAGGTACGTTCTCTTCTTTTTCAAACACCTGTATATCGCTCTGTTTCATTTTTTTCCGATACAGAATACCCACTCCAAATATGTAATGAAACGGCGTATACCATTTTTCCATATCTTCGGTATTTCCTACAAGCGTATCTCCTATAATCACTACACCAGGACAGCCCATAAGTGACATTTGAATATAGCACATTTTTGCTACCAAAGAATCAATATCCTGAGCAATAAAATACGCATTTCTCTGATAGTCTATTCCACGCTCTTTCATGGTATTGGCCGCCGCTATCACATTTACTCCAGATCCGCAAGCAGGTTCGTTAAATAGAAAAGGGGATGAAATATTTTCTTTTTCTTCTATCGCAATTTGTGCCATAAATTTTGAAATCGGATAGGGTGTAAAAAATTGTCCTTTCTGGTTATCTGATATCCGCAGTTGCATATATATTTCTCCTAATAAATCGTTTTCTGGATTACGCTCCATGCCACTGACAACCATTGCAAACATTTTGCTAAATTTCTCTTGTTCATTTCGCTGGTATTTTTGAATTATCCGAAGATATTCTCGCTCTCTGGGCTCTTTATCTTCATGGTTCCAACAATTTGAAATGGATATTGCACAAATATTAATAAAGTCGGACCATACTTCCCAGCGTGGATGACATCCGCTTATTTCTTCTATTACCCGAATGATGTCCTGGACCACTGAATCTTTCCTCCTTCTTTTCACTATATAGCAATTATGGATTTTGGGCATAAACAGTTCCCCAAATCCATATCCTTACATTCCATAAGTAATATCAAATTCTTATGATATTTCCTTAACTTTGTTCCACGCTATTTTTCTTTTCACCCATATCTTCAAAAAGTAATTTAAGAGCTGGTCCTGCATCATGTTCATCTAGTAACTCAACATATCGATCAATACATTTACATGCAATCTCCATCTGTTGCTTAATATTATGCTGCAAATCATAATTCGCATAAAGCAGAACAAAAAGAATATTATAAAGCTCTTCCGTACATTTATCCTCATTTTGATGGATCCAGTTACAAAGTCTCGTCACCATGTAATTCCAGTACTTTCCGCACTGAATTCCTTCTTCGCCAAAAAACTCTGACACCCACTCACCTACCGTTTGTGTATTATCTCTTTCCCCACACGGCACATCCTGTAAGAAATATTGAACTTCTGTTTTCTCAGTATATGCCCTTCCTAATGGGAACAATCCACAAATTGTCGGCTTTGCTTCATGAACAATACATTTGTTAAAAAAAAGAAATGGACACCGTTGTTCTTCTCCTACTGGAAGAAGACGAATCAATGGCATTTTACTGCTTGCTCCAATATATACTTCCGCATACTTCTGAATCAATTCTTCTAATGTAATATCCAGCTTTTTTCTAAGCCGAACCACATCATAACCGTTCAATATAATATCTTCCCTGTTTTTGCAACATTCGCCACAGCCATCACAACGGAACCTCATCTTGCTCCTTTCACTCATAGGTTTATATCCCATCTTTCGTAACTCGTTATACATATAAATCCTCCTTTTATAAATGACCTGTCTTTTATCTACCCACCTACATCTCATTTGCATACACTGTTCCCATTCCAATATTATATTGAATACCTCAAAATACTACTTACAAATTTTTCTGAATATAGTCTTCTCTTTCCAATATGAATTCCGGCAGATGTCGGAATCCCACATCATTCACATAATATGCTGCTATAGTTCCGTCTCTTCGTAATACGATTACATCGCTCACCGATAATGAATGTCCATAAAAATCTTTTGGATGCTCTACATTAAATTGATAAAATAATGTATCAAGGGTCTCATTTTCGGATAATCTGTTTCCATATACAAACTGGTAATCTCTCCCCTTTACTTGTAGTCCTCTACTATTCACAAAATCCAATCCCATGAACCGATATTCACTTCCGCTTCCATCTGAAAGCTGATAAATTCCATAGCGGTTCTCCGTACCATGAATTAGTGATTGTTCCTTTTGCAATTGCTCTGCTCGATTTTTCAACCTATTTCCTCCTTATTTTTGCAAATAAAAAAAGCACCACAAACGGGTGCGTTTTACTTACTACTGTATTTTCCATTCTTACAATATAGATTATTCTCTTCCCTCCCTTTTATATCAAAATAGCCCTTCACGAAGCTGTGAAGGGCTTACATGCCAATAACCTGTTACCAGGAATTAAGCTACTGTTATCTACTCATAGCAGACACCATAAAAAAATCTATATTATGAGTATAATATATCATTTTTCTAGATTTGTGGCAATATCTCAATTTTATTTGATGCCATAATGTCCAGAATTCAGCGAATTAAGGCGCACAAAGCATCTTCATATTTTTCTTGAGTACCTCTGTTCACAGGCAAATACAATATCAATAAGGTCTTCATATCAGCGTAGCCCTTGCCATTAATAATAAAGATCGCCTGTGATAAACAAATTTAATTTGACACATAAGACATCAGATAAGGTTCTAATTAACATAAATGTTAAGCCCAAAACCGATCGTTCACATTTAATTCGCATCAATTTCTCGTTTTTTCCCAATCATAATACCACTTCCATTTGTACATTTCTCCCAGTTTCTGTGCATATAATTCGTCTGTCACAGGACGCTCAAGATAATCCAGAGCTCCTGCAGCCAACACCTCAAACTGATCAGAGATACTACTCTGTTCTAGCAGTGCAAGAATTGGAACTTTACGCTTACATTTTGCATCTAAAATTGTTTTAAATTCTTTTGCGGTTACCATGATATAGTCAAAATGAATTACCAAAATATCACACACCACAATTTCCTGAATCTTAAATGCCCCAAAAGAAAGTAGTTGTAACTCATTTTGACTTTCCATCAATCTTTTTGTCTGCTGATAAACCTCTAAGCTGTCACTAATCAAAAGAATTTTCACTTTCTAATACTCTCCTACAATTTTTTGCCAATTTTGCTTTTCCTAAAAACATAGATATAATAATTATTCCTAATGTATATGTAATTGTAACCAAATAATTATTATAACCCATTATAAATAAAAATACTGTCAGCCCTAATATAATCGTTAAAATCTGTTTTATCCTTTGAGCAAACAATTTTTTTTCTTTTTCATCTACCGGACGATTTATATTTTCTACTGGATTTGTAAAAAATATAATTAAAAGTTCAAAGTTAATAACTCCCAATGCCAACATGTTTGTCAAATGAATATTTTTAACAGCGAACAGTATTAAAAAAACTACCATGCAAGAACAAGCAAAGCATTTCTTGTAACTGTCCATATGAATGCCACCGACAAAAGATCTTAATGAGAAAAAAACAAGAAAAAGCATGGTACATTCTTTGATCATTCCCATCTGTATTGCTATACCATAACAACTTACAATGCAGATGAGCATTTCTATACCAGTCAAAAAACCATATTTATAAATTTGGTAGTCCTCTTCCTCGATAGCCTTATTCTTCACTATATAATTCGTTAGTACATCTGCTAATTTCTCTGTACTAATCATTTTTAAGTTTCTTCATTTCTTTTGGCATTTTCGGCTGATGATAAATACATACACACCTGCTATTTACCGCCATTACACTAAAAACCATAGCAAGACTTGCCATTACATTTGCATGTTTCTGAATAAAAGATTTAATTTTTTTCATTACTATTTCCTCCGTTTTGTTTTTTATGATGTCAGGGTCAAAAGCCTTATTACTTTAAATTTGAGAGAATTGTTTGTAAATTGTGTGGTGTATTTCAATAAAAATCTTCGTACAAAGTGGATATTTGCACTGATTGGATATAGTTCAAGTAAACAATTTAAAAACAATTGATACAACTCAATATGAAAATACCTTTTGACCCCAACATCTTTTTATTAGTATAGCATGAAAAAGAGATCTCAACTTTATCATGTAATTTCTACGAAGTTACCCGTAATTTTTACGATAAATCGCACAAAATTATTTTTATTGTAAATTTCTGTACCCCAGGTTCAATAACTACTGAACCATGATACTTATCCACCACCTTCTTTACTGATTCCAAACCGATACCATGATTTTCCGAATCACCTTTATTTGTAACAATCTTTCCTCTTCGATTTCTTAGTATTTCACCATTATAAGCATTTATAACCGTAATTATTAATGTATTACCTTCGTATTTCATAAAAAATTTGATATATCTTTTTTCTTCATTATAATGGTATCGTAATTTAAGACACTTTCCGAGACATTTTATAATGAATCTGATATACTGTAACCAATACAGAAAGAAGGATTATTATTATGTCACGAACAAGAAGAAATTTCTCTGCAAAATTCAAATCTGAGCTTGTTATTGAACTGCTCAGGGGAGAAAAAGACTTAAATACAATTGCTGCTGAAAATAACATTCAACCAAATCTTCTCCGTAATTGGAAGAAGGAATTCCTTGATAAAGCTTCCGTTGTCTTTGACGATACACGAGAAGAGAACCTGAAAGAGAAGCTGGCTTCAGAACGCAGGGAAAAAGCTGAATACGCAAAAAAAGTTGGGCAACTCACCATGCAGGTGGATTGGTTGAAAAAAAAATCTGAAGAAACACTTGGACCTGACTACGAGAGTAAATTTAGTCCGAAACCTTTTGAAGACTAAAGAGCTCCCGGTCAAAACAGGTGCCAGATTGCTTGATATTAATCGCACCAGCATATATTATAATGGAACTCCTGTTTCTCAGGAAGAACTGGACTGTAAGACCATTATAGACCGTTTACACACGGATAATCCGGCATGGGGTGCCCGTCAGATGTCTTCACAACTGAAAATGCGTGGCCATAAAGTCGGCCGCCGCAAAGCACGCCGCTACATGACAGAAATGGGGATTAATCCTATCTATCCCAAAATGAACCTTTCTAAGCGTATGCAACAGGCAAAAGTCTGCCCGTATCTGCTTCGCAATGCCGTTATCGACCGTCCAAATCAGGCATGGTCAATCGACATCACTTATATCCCCATCAAGCGTGGATTCCTGTATCTGACAGCTGTAATCGACTGGTACAGCCGCTGTATTGTAGGCTGGGAAGTTGATGATACCCTGGATACCAGAATGGTTATCAATGCATTGAAAAAAGCGTTTAAAACAGCAAAACCAGTTATCCTAAATTCTGATCAGGGATGTCAGTTTACAAGCAACGAATATATGAATTTCCTCAAGGAGAACCAGATTCGTCAGAGCATGGATGGAAAAAGCCGTTGGGCAGATAATATTATGATTGAAAGATGGTTTCGTAGTTTTAAGTACGAGGAAGCATATCTGACTCAGTATGCCAATATCCGTGAAGCACGGAAAGCGATTGGGAAATATATTCATACCTACAATTTTGAACGTTGTCATTCTGCCATTAACAATCAAACTCCGGCATCCTATTATTATCCGGTACTTTTGATTGAGTATGCAGCTTAAGGGGGACATTCTTCCCCTTTTCAACTACATATATCTGTTCATTATAAAAAGATTAAATTTGTGTCTTGACAACTGAACCACTATAGATCTCCTAGAGATAACAATCGGCTAATTCCTAATATATTTTTTATTTTCCTAAATATTCCATTAAAAATATGCTATTAATATCTTCAAATTCGCTGTATCAAAAGGTTCATTTTCATTCTACCTTGTACGGAAGAAGCAATACCAATAAATCTCCGAACATCTTTCAGATAAATATTGGGTACAATATAAAGAGTATAGATCACCTATTGAATTTTCACATACACCAACAATAATACTTTTTTATAACTTTCTTATCTTCCGATTACAATTCATTCATAATATTCTGATTTATTCTTTGTTACTCTTTCTATAATATCAATAACTCTGTATTCTGATCACTCCTTATAATATCCTCATTTAAAGCCATTTCTTCTCCTTACATTTTATTATCCTATCCAATCATTACTTTCTATTTGCGATTAAATAACTTATATATTTGATGTACTAAAAATCCTCCAACTATCACTTTCATTACAATTCCATATTTCAAAATCTCCGGAACAACGAAAAACAAAATCCCAGCAATCACAATCTTCTCTTTTTTCTTCATCATAATCAGAAAAACTCATACGCCAACTGAGAAGATACACTTGTAGGTACTTTCATCCCTTCATCTCCTGTCGGCTTTACTGTTGTCACTCGAACAAGGCTCTGCCTGATATCATAGTCTGCACTTTTTAGGGAACCTTCTGCAGTGTAATAGATCTGTTCCATCATGTATTCCGGAAAAAGCGTGCAAATACGGGCACTTGCATTCCGGAAATCCTCCATATCTTCACATACCACAATAAGTTGTACTTTTACCGTTCCCTTTTCTTGTAGTTGTTCCATATAGGTACGCAACGCACGTATCTTTCGCAAAAGAAATCTTTCCCACTCTTCTTTTGTAAACCGTTTATAATCCACCCGTGAAAAGATAGGCTCTATGATGGTTATATAATTCTGTCCGTTTATCTCATGCGTCAACTTTGCATTGAAAGTAAGCCGTCCTTCGCTGTCCCGACAATCTGGCATAAAATCAAAGGCTTTTAAATGAGGACTTCCCATTAATTCTGAACTGACCAGGGAAGTCGCTGCACGTTCCAAAATCTCAATGGGCGGTATCATATCTTTCTCTGGTCGCGCATCTGTATTCATTTTAAGGGCTTGATAAATCACTTTTGAAAATTCCGGTGTCGTGGAATAAAGCACAATGTTGTTTCCATTTAACTGATATACAAATCTGCGCAGCATTCCCATACCGCACATCTTTTTTATGCGACTCAAGAGTGCATCCCGGTCAATATTCTTTGGCACATTTTTCTTCGGCCAGTAATTCCCAAAAACTTTTACAGTTGCTGCTATCACTTTTGGTATTGTATACCGATAAAGGGATACGGCATACCCAATGTATAAATCAGACAATGCAAATTGTTCTGTATGATAATAGCAGGCAATCTTGTCCAATGAGTTCCGGCGATCTGATTCCGGTACACTAATCTCCATCTCCGGAAGATACGCAAACAATACTTTTTCGCCCATACTGGCAACAATATCCCTTGCCGCCCTGTTTTCTCCTGTATTCTGCACGTCTATACCTCCTCGTCTTCCTCTATTACTTCACCTTCCACTGCGTACTTTTCTTCCCTCTGCTGTTCACCACTTTCTGCTTCTTCACTCTCTACTTGATTATCTTCTTCAGTAAGCTGTTCAAAAGAAAGCGCCTGAAATACTCTTGCTTTCAAGGAATGCTCTTCTGGATTGATATAATAAATCGTGCCCATATATTCCATTCCCGGAACAATTGCAAAATTATGTTTTGAAGAAGGATATTCCGCAAATACCTGGATATCTTCTAATCCGTTAATCTGTCCAAACCAATTATTTTCCCGTTTGGAGATGCACCGGATTCTTACAATATCCCCTTTATGATATTTTTCATTTAATTCCTGACTTTCCCAGGGATCCTGCACCAGTTCTTTTCGGGAGCACGCAAAATAATATACTCCATTTTTCCGTTCTACTCGGTCTGTTACAAGTACATCTACAATATCCCCATAAAAAACTTTACCCCTAAGGTTTTCCGTAAATGTCTTCTTCCAGTTCCCAATATAAACAAATCCTGGGATTCCTACTCCACAGAGATCTAACCATACCCCGCTATCTACCTGTTCTCCGTTTACATTCTTAGTCTGGATTTTCAAGACTTTCCCTTTTACTGCAACAGGTGTATTCTCTTTCATATTTCGTTCCAATACAGCCTCTATTTCTGGTCTTTTTTCCAATCTGGCTTCCTGATGGCTGACATAAACAATCCGATTTGCATTATCAATGCTCATGATACGTACACAATAGATGTCATCCAATTTCTGTGCACGAAACTTCAGGTCATAAGGTTTTCCGCTAATTTGGTCTGCCGGCATAATGACCGTAATATCTTCATCAATCAGTGATAAATCTCCGGTCACAGAATCCGCTTTCGCAAAAGACAGCATCATGTACTCTCCGCTTCTATATGCCTGTTCATATTTTTTCATCTGTCCGGATGATACCGCAACTGCCGGGCGGCTGCCTGCTTTCTGTAAAAATAAATCTGCAGCATTTTGTAAGGTATTCATTTCAGTTCCTCCTTTTATTTGAATATACTAATTAATTTTGTCATTCCAAATACGAAAATAAATAATAATACCGGAATCGTAATTATAAAAAAAGATATGGCAAATCTTTTCAGTTTTTTGTTCAGCTTCGCTGTTGCAGCAATGAAGATACCTATAATGATAGAAATCAACCCAATAAAAAGTGACCACGCCTTTATTCCTACTAAATGTTTATAAAAACCATTTGCAATGCCTCTTAACAGACGTTCACTCAATGGTCCTTTTATTTCGATTTCATCTGTAGCTTCAAGATCTGCAAACCCATCTTCCCAATTCTTATGTATGCTTTCCTGCAGCGAATCATAAATATCATTTTCCTCTGCATCTTTTTCCTTTGCATACGCCGTTTGAGGCAGTAAAATTAGGATTATGCAAAACATGAAAAGTAAGTATCGGATTTTCTTTCTCATAAATATTCCCTCTGTTCCAGCATCGAAAGGAAATCCAATTCTTCATCTCCACTAGAAGTTTCTTCCTGTTCTCTTTTTATCTGCGGGGAATTTTGTTCGGGGACTCTTTGCTCTTCTGAAAACAATCTCATCATAGGGTTTCCTCTTTCTATATCCGGTAACAAAATATTTCCATCTGCACATAAGCAGAAGCGTTGTTCCAGCTCTTTTAAAATATCCTCATATCCAAATGGATTCAGAATAATCCCTTTTAATGTTTTTCCATATCCTCTTTCATATATGAGTTGCTCTATATGAGCAAAAAGTTCTGCCTGTGATTCTACCGAAATCACAGCAAAGGTGTCTTCCGCAATGGTGAAGACATTTCCCAAATTCATTTCTGAAAACATATCTGCCAACTCATTCGTTTCGTTAATGATTTCCATACTTCCTTGCGAACACACTTTTTGCCTATAGTCTTTTTCTCTAATCGCTGCGATTAAAACCTTATGTTGTTTCTTCTTAAGCCGTTCCAGCATATGGCAGAAATATCTGCGTCCGGGAAAATTCGTATCTGCATCAAGATAACGATTATAAAGACAGATTTTTTCATTCTGAACAGACTGGATTAAGATAGCTAATATTGCTGCTGTCTTTACCACAGCTGTATCTGTTAAAGAACCGCCTTTTTTAATCGTTTCCATAATCCAGATGCCTGCAATATATTTCCCTTTTATGAAAAGGGGGATAGCGATATGTGACAAAACTCCCGGTCTATTTCTGGAAAATCTCACACAGTTCCCTTCCTTTTCCATAAACTCTGTCTCTGCAATACGCAAGAGAAATACTGCCTCATCTAGCTCAGCAAGCGAACTTGCGCCTAATTTCCATTCACCAGTTTCTCCCCGGATTAACACAGTATGTTCTCTTAATGGAAACCGATGTTTTAATAATGCAACCATTTCCTGGAAAAATTCCTTTCCACTATTGTGATATAGTTCAATCAAATCATCATATATTTTTTCCATCATGCTCTTTCTCCTTAATATTTGCTACCTGACAGATTACATCATCTAAAAACTGAACTTCCATTTTCTTAAAAATCCGGTTCAGCAGATAATATCTTGATACATGATATTCTTTTGCCACTTCATGTACTGTCTTTCGCCCAAAGGCAATTGCAAGATATCCATATAATGCATGAAGATAACCTACATTGTAGTTTTCTTTAAACCTCAGCTCTGCGCTAGCCCGTTCAAGAAGCTTGCGGTATGCTGTCATCTGCAGCTGTTTCCCCTGTTTATTCACACAAAGCCAATCATTTAATACTTCTTCCTGTGTATCGCGTACTGGAATCCTCTGCATTGCATACCATGCTAATTCCATTCTCTCTTCTGGATCCAGGATAATCTTCTCCCCAGCGTAAATAATCTCCGGCAACAGTTTAATCTGTCCCTCTTCGCAAAAATACACATCAGCCAGCTCCATATCTAAGATATCCTGAATCTTCAGTACAGAGTGTAACTGCAAGAAAAATGCTGGATATGCCCCTGTACTATATGTTTTGATATGGCATTTTAAGTCTTCTAAATCTTTTTGTATCTTTTCAACTGATGGTGTGTCTGCCATTAGCATTCTCCTCTCTACTTTTTGTCAGGGACTTACTGTTGTATAAAGCGAATTTGTCCGCTCCCCGTATCCTGAAGCAGATAACTACAATTTTTGTCAACTACCCCTTCCACTTCAGATGCGTGAAAACTGCCTTCTCCATGATCCCTTGTTATCAAATAAATTTGTCTTCCTTCCGCTTCTTTCTCTGCCGCAATCTTAATAACTTCGCTACCCGTAATAATACTTCCGTTATAATTGATAATGGTTTCGTTTTCTTCCATTTTATTTGGCTGTGGCGGAGATGAAGTTATGATATCTACATTTGGCTTGGATGTCTGTGCTTGGGATTGTGAAGTGGAAACAGGCACATTCTCTGTAACATTCTCCTGCGCAGGTATCTCTTGCACTTTTGAAACTTCATTCATCTTCTTTTCTTCTGAACTCCCTTGGGGTGAAATATTATCTTCCCCTTCTGTTTCAGATATCCTCTCTTTTTCATTTTGTTTCTGAGACTCTCCTGCCTCTTCGTTCAAAACCTTATCCGTTATCTCCTTGCTGCTTTCTTTCTCTATCTCCCTTGACTGACCATAATTTTCCATTTGCTGGCTATCATCAGGACTTCCCTGTTGATAAATCTCCGGAGTACTAGATTCTTTTGTTTTTGATTCTGTATACAGGAAAAAGCCAAAGAGAATCGCAACCGCTATTAAAAAGGCGCATGTCGTTATAGCAAACATTTTCAAAAAAATTCCATTTGTTTTTTCTTTTAAAAGTTCTTGCCCTTTAAATTCCCCTTTTTTCTTTTCCTGAATTTCTTTCTCCGTTTCTTCTTGCGAAAATTCTTCTGTAGCAATTGGAGATAATTCTATGGTATCCTTTAAAAGTTCCTTGTCGTCATTTCCAAACCCAAGCAAATCTGAAATATCCTCATCAATCAGTTCCTCTATTTGAGGTTCTGCTTGCTTTTTCATTTCCACTTGTACTGGTTCTTGTATGGAAGGCATCTTTTCGGATTTTTCCTGCTCTTTCTTCTCCTTTCTTCTGAATAAATATCTTTTCTTTTTCTGCTGTTGTTTTAAAATAGCCTGATATTCTATATCGTCCTGAATAATTTCCCGTACTCTTTGCGATAGCCTTTGAATAAAATACAATTTTTCTACCAGTTGCAGAGATTGCAATATATAACTGCAACGCCTTTTGATCTCTGCTTCTTCCATTGCTTCCTCTATGTAGGACAAATATCCTTTCATCCTCTCTTCATCTACAATTTCTAGTGTTTTCATGGCGTCTACCGCAGTTGTAATTTGATAATACCGTCTACACTCTTTACGTGTCCTCGGATAGAGTATTCTTGCCATAATATTTTTTGCTGTCGCATCATCTTCATATAAAGCATTCAAAATTCCAGCTGTATACAATACTTTCATGAACCTATCTGCCCGGTGCGATTTTTTTATGGAAATAACAATATTCAAATGATAATCATCCATCAATTCCGCCAATTCTTCTGCAGTATATGGATAATTTGTCTGCATTGCTTCCTGCAAAACCAAGATACGAAATTCACTATGTTCTGCAACATACTGACGTATCCCTTCCTTCCGATACCGGCTTACGCATACTGCCTCATACCCCTGTTCCTTTGCTGCTTCTACAAGCGCTGTTTTAATCTCATCACCTGCATCATTTGCAAGTCCACAAAGGATATATAATTTTTCCATCTTTTGCTCCTGCATAGAATTCTCCTTTTATTCTTCCAGCGTATCAAGGACTGTACAGGAATTTATTTTCCATCCATCCTCCTGCTGTACTAACTCTATCCGTAAAAGATTTCTGATCCTATAACTTCCGGTTCCTGATACAGTACTCCACACCTCTACGATGGCTTCTTCTCGATCAGGCTCTGTAGCTCTTTGATAAAAGCAATGAACTTCCAGAAGCTTTGACACCATACGTATCTCCGGCTCAGCATCCGAATCCTCTTCTCCTACAAAAGGTACAATCATCTCATATCCTGCCTGGGTCATGTATTCTTCTGTGCCTTCATAAAACATTCGTTCACTTGTGTCATAAGTGTACATAAGTTCTACAAATGCGTGAATTACCTCGTCAGGTGTCATCTCTTCTACGCTGCTCTCTCTTGATTTCTCTGATTTTTCCTCTTTTTTCTGACCAATCCCAGAAAAAATCAAATTTCCACCAATTATCAGAATCAGTATCACAAATATTAGCACAAAAATATACTTTGATTTGAATTTTGTCATAAAATCCCTCCTTCTTTCTTTTAGTTACGCCCAAAACCTGCAAGATGTGTCCGATAATATCCTGTCAATTCTGAAAACTGGCACTTTTTTCCACCTGCATGAAAAAACTGATTATCTCCGGTATATACCCCCACATGTGTAATGTAAGTACCAGCATTATACGTACCAGTAAAAAACACCAAATCTCCCTTCTGCAACTGGCTTTCCGGGATATGTTTTACTGCATCATACTGTGCTTGCGCAGTCCTTGGAAGTGAAATACCCGCAGCCTGATATATTTTTTGAGACATGGCAGAACAGTCGATTCCTGCTTTTGATGTCCCTCCAAACAAATAAGGAACCCCCAAATATTCCTGCATCACTGCATACATCTGTTCATACTTTCCATGTGTTCCGCCTCCCTGGTTTCGATTCATATGAGAATAAACATGCTCTACATACTTTACATCTCCATAACTATTCCATCCAAGCCTTGAAGCCATCAGTTGTGAAAATGCACGTGCTGTAGACTCGGAATGTTTCCCATTGTAATTATCCTTTATATAACCAATGTAACCACCACCAAAATTATAAGACTGCAAAACGGTTTCTATATCAACACCAGCCTCTTTTCCTCTCTCCACCAAACCAGCAAAATACTGAATCCCTTGTTCCAGACTTTCAATAGGATCATCTATCGTGTTAGGTGCATTTCCTGCACTTTCAGAACTCTGCATAATATCTGGATAACGCTCTGCATTGCCACCAGATTCCTGTGCAATCACAGCAAGAAGCAGTTCCACATATTCACTGACCCCATTTTTTGCAGCAATTCTTTCCACATCATTCCGCCATCTCTCTACCATAGGTGATACATTCGCAGTCCCATACTCGCCGTAACCACCAGTTTCTTCATACTCACAGGCTGATAATTGGAACAACAACAGTAGCACCAATATGCATAGCTGTAGTTTCTTACATTTCTTCATCTAGCGTATCTCCTAAAATAAATCCTTGTTTCTCTTTTCCACGATCATGCGTACCTTTGTATGTATAATTTCCTCCGCCTTTTTATAATTTTCTGTGCCTTTCTCATAATCTGGAGAAATAGACAAACTGTCTAATACTTGTTCTGTTATACATCGGGTTTGGAACTCCACTCTCTTTTCAATTTCCTGTTTTCTTGTAAGTTCAGGTGCCCCAGTTTCCCGTAACGTAGCAAAATATTTTTCTGCTTCTATATTGGCTCTCTCTAACGCTGTTAGAGCCACACTACTTTTAAACATACCCGCAGGCGAGAACACTTTCTGCAGCGCACGAATACTATCTTGTTCAATTTCTTCCTGTATTTTTTGAACTGTATTTTCTATCTGTTGTACATTTCCCACACCCATTTCTGGCAAGGTCGCTACTTGCTTCGGCACAATTATGATGTCCTCTCCTTGTGAACTCCTTTGATTTTTAACAGAAACCGGCGATACAGCACCTTGTTTTGGTGTATTTTCTACCGCTGGTTGTCCCATCGTTTGTGCAGCACCTGAGTAAACGGGCGTCTGTGCATAAGCATCTACAAAATTTATATCTGTCCCAATTCCACTGCGTTCCACTTCTCTTATAAATCGAGCTTTCTTTCCGGCCCATCTTGCAGTATCGGATGCCGCAATGCCAGCAGATATGATGCCACTTCCAACTGCGGCCCCTGCTGAAGTTCCAGCTGTAACACCCATCATAACAGTTCCCGGCTGCATGAACATGGCTGCTCCTCCAAGCATTGCACCTCCTGCAAAAGTTCCCACCGTCGCCGCTGTTCCTTTCGCTAAATTTTTTGCTGCTCTCTTTTGATACAGTTTTGCCATTTGTGCATTGGATAGTGCATTTCTAAATTCTGGCTGTTCAAAATTATTAATGTTTGCTCTCTTGCAAAGGATTTCCGTCTTTTTATCATCAAATGGTGTTGGCGTCGCACCTGCCATACTACCTTTAACCGCCTTTGCTTCATTCCGAAGCTGGTTTAAATTCTGCATCTGGCCAGCAATCTTTTGTTCTGTTTCCGAAGCACGCAGTGCCATCTGTGCCCGCTGTTTTTCTAACTGCCTGTATTCTTCTGAACCACGCTCATAATTTAACATTTGACTTTCTGCCCGCTTCTGTTCTGTTTGGAATCCTGCTTTTTGTACTTTGAGTGCATCAATCGTTCGCTGTTTCTGTTCCATGCTCTTATCAAGATCTCGAAGTATTTGATTACGGCTTAAGGTTTCTCCATTTACATCACCGGAAACATCTGTTTCTTTCAGATCCTCAGGTACATTGTCCTCCTGAGTTTCCATTTCTTCTGGCATTTCTTCCTGCACTCCAGCTTCTATATTCTCATTTGATGTTCCATTTTCTTCTATGCCTTCTTCCGCTGTTCCTTCCACTTCCGGTATTTCTTGATGGAATTCTCCCCTAGACTCCCCTATAGTCTCATTTTCTCCAAAGCCTTCCTCTTGTACCGGTACACTTTCAGATCTTTCTAAATCTATATTATGATCAGAATAAAAAGGCTCCTCAGAATATCCATCCTCATAATCTTCCACTGACCGTTCTTCTGGTCCCCCGGCATCTATTGCTGATGTATCCAGTTCCTCTAAAGAATTTCCATCTCCAGACGATAATTCTTCAAGCGTTCCCTGACCAGTCCCCCTCAGTATTGAATTCTGACCAAAGCCTCCAAGAATTGAATCACTTTCCTCTTCATCCGCATCTGCCATTTCTTTATGTGCCCGGCTTTTTTCTAAATCAGAACGAATGTCTGCACCACGTTTGATTGCCCCTTTTGTCTTTCCTGCAATTGTCCGTCCCAGTGCTAAAAGTGCCATGGCACTGAAAAAGCCGCCTCTTTCATTACTCTGTACACCTAACAGCGCTTTAATTCTATTTCTTGCAGGAATAATGAGCATACACATGATAAGTTGTATGAAAGCAATTCCTTCTATCACATCAGCAAGCATCATACTGGTCAGTAATGGAATCAGAAGAAGTACCGCATCTAATACTGGCGTAAGCACATTGGACAACACCGTCATAATCCAGCTATCCATCAAATTTTTTTTAGGGCTCTGCATCAGACAAAGAATGGGAAAAGCTATAAAACATACCAGCATATCTATGGCAATCGCAATATATATAATTGCAAAATATAAAGTAAGTCCCACTGTTCCCAAATACATCATGGCATCTATAAAACGTCCAGTAAATTCTGCATTTAGCAAAAACGCATTAGAAAGAGAAAGTTTTGCACCATCGGCAAGCATCACCCCTGTAACCGATTTTAACCCATGTAAAACCACATCTCTTATATAAAGCACTACATCAAGCAAATACGGCATCAATGCAAGGTAAACAAATTTAACTGCTATCATGTACAGATTCGATTTTATCTGTTCCCTATTCTGGGCTGTGTGACCTGTCCATGCACTTTTAGCCAAAATCGATACAAAGTAAATTCCAAGTAAAACAAATACAATACTACGAAGTAGTGCATAACATACGCTTGCAGTCACTCCATATGGATTCCCACTCCTTAACTCAAAAGCATAAATATTGACGCTGTTTGGTTTTCCACTTCCAACCCTCCCATAGATAATTCTGTCAATGCCAGCACCCATCTTTCCTTCTAATAGTGAAATCAAACTGCTGGTTGCATTTCGAATCAATTCAGATGCATATTTTTCTACAATCCCTGGATCTTTTGGTTCAATCTGCTGTGGCGTCTCTCCTGCATCAATATCCTCCGAATAAATAGACTCATCTGCATGATCCAGCCATGGTGATTTTTCCGAAAAGCGGTTCTCATTCGCTTCATCGACTTCATTTGTCAATTCATCTTCGGTTGCATACACAACCAAGTTTCCTCCGGCTACAAATACTATGCATAACATCACCAAAAACAGCCTTAGCCTATGCTTTCTTTTCCTTTTCATGGCACCTCCTATGCATACATTTCCTGAATAATGCGAGGATCGGTTTCCACAAAAACTGCCTCCGCTGTTTTTAGATAATCAATCTTACAGAAACATATTTTGCCATTGTCTACAATGCACACCTCGCCTTTTCGGTTTTCTGAATTATCCTGCGGATCACCACCAAGTTCTAATACTCGGTCAATCTGTCCGTTTGTTAAATTCAATGCCTCCTGTACCCATTTACGATCGGAATAGGACTGTTTAAATACAAACTTTGCCGCCGACTGTTTCAATAATGCTTCGGTTTCTCTACAGCAATCATAATCTTTCAATGCCTGCGTTGCGGTCCAAAGAGATACTAAACGCTTACGTGAGGTACGTGCCACATAATCCAGGCTTGCTACTGCAGATTTCATACCAAAATTCTCATGTACCTCGTCTACAATTACGGCAAGACATTCTGTTTTCTGTGGATTTGTTGCATTTGTCTTAATAAACTGTTCATTTAAAAAACTTAAACTTATCTGCCTTGCAATCGGTCGTTCCATTTCCGGAAGCTGTGAAATATCAATATTGGTAAAGTGTTCATTCTCTTTGATTTTGACCGTACTTTGTCCGTCATAGTAGGCCTTACTTCCAACTATTTTTTTAATCTCAGCTCCACAAGAACAATTTCTTGTCCCACCATCCCACTCTTCTCGCGAGTAAAATTGAATACATTCCGGGCAATAATAAAGTTCTTTTACCCGGTCTTTCAGGCTATCAAGAATAATCCGATATGCTTTCCTATGTTCTGCAATCCGGTTCCCTTTATTTTTTTCCAAAGCTTTTTTATAAAAATCGGTAAGAACTGGCATTTTTTTACGTATCTTTCCACTTGTTATTACTCCATTTCGCAACCCCTTTCCAGACTCATACAGCGATTCCACTACATTGTCATAAATCCCTCTTTCTTCATACATTTCTGTAATAATATCTGTCACAATTCTTTCTATGTGCGTAACAAGAGAAAATTCTGCAGGCTCTTTATTTCCCTGAATTAACGTCATCATATCTGATTTTGCATTTGCAATTTTATCCTGTAAGCGAAGTACTTCATAGCTTCCATTCAATTCAGACCATTCTTCTTCCTTATCAAGATCAAAAATATTCATGATATTTCCAGCATTACTCTTAATCTCAAAATTCGTCCCACACATAATGTCTGTAAGCATGGCGTACTCCCCCCGGTTTCCCTTAGACTGTGAATCTATGCACACAAACCGATATCCATTCTTAGTGATATAGCGGGACGCAAGTATCTTCATACAGGCAGATTTTCCTGTTCCTGTCATTCCGGCAAATACCATGTTGTAGCCATTATGTTTTTTCTCATACACATCAAACGCTACCGGCATTCCCGTGTTCATATTTCGTCCTATGATAATTCCGTGTTCATGAAAAAAACTATCTTGTGTATGGTTGAATATACTTGCAAGACTAAGTTTGTCCATGGTATGTCGTTTCAGTCCTGCCGTTTTTGCCGGTCCTATTGATGCAGAATAGCGATACATAAGTGGCATTCCCGTCAAATAACTTTCTGCCTGTAAGGAATAACAACAGGATAATGTAATTCGTTTCTCTTTTGCCAGATTCCGGAACGCATCGGTTCTTCTGTTTAACTGTTCTAAACTGTCTGCCATGAGAACAAAAAGAAAATATACATGATAAAGACTATTATCTCCCGTTTCAATCCGTTGCGCCCAGCTTTCCGTATCTCTTAACTTTGCATTTAATTTTCTTAATTGGTTTCTATCTGCATTTTTTTCTGCAGTAATCATATTGGTTTCAATCTCTACAATGCGTCCATCCAAAAGATGACTGGCTCTTCCTTCTCCCAAAGGTTCTATAAAAACAGATGTTGTTACTCTGTCAAAATTAAAAAGAGAGGGAAAAGTAGTCGCAAATACTGTTCTTTTAGGCAAGCTGTCAATCGTAAGACTTCTCACATAAACATCATGTCCGGCATCATGTATAACGGTATAAGACAATGGATTTGGATTGATTCCATCGGGACAAACAATTCTTCTGGCTTCCGATATTTTTTCCTTCTTCTTTTCTTTTTTCTCTTCTGGTTTCTTTTCTGAAGTATTCTTTTTGGTATACATCCTAAGGATTATGATTATCGCTAATACCAATGACATAAGGAGCAAAGCTCCTATTCCAACAAGAAAGCTTTCTTTATGCTGTAAAATTATTTCTCGCATGGTTTTTTCACTCCCTTTCTTGGTTTCATTCCGGAAGCAATTTCCTCTATAATTTTTTGATTTGCCTCACGTTCTAATTCTTTTAGTGATTCTGACGTGACACAAATACTGTCATATGCCATCTGTACGATATCCTCTACTGTTGATTTCGATGCTGAAACCGGATGTGTATACCGTCGAATTTCCTCTAAAAGCTCTACTCCGCTCATGCGCTTTGCATGTACCCCACAATTCCTCAGTGCTGCTACATATGCATTTTCTTTTGTTTTTAATTGTGCCTCTGCACGTTGATATACTTCCTGTTCCTCCAAAGACTGTGAGGAAAAATCCACCGCATTATACTGCCAATCAAAGATATAGATTTCTTCTCTTTTTGCCTCTGCATTATCTCCTGATATCGTCGCCATATATTGTATCTGTGCATTCAACTGTTCAATCTGATATCCAAGAGAAAGTAATTCCCTTTGTATTTCTTTCAGTTTTTCGTAATAAATGTTATAATCTTCTAATATCAGTTCTGGATTTTCAGACTCTTCCTTTAATTCCAGATAATCCAAATTCAACAGATATCTCTTTTCCTGAATACGGCTCATCTGTTCTTGATAATCCTGGATCAAACTGTCCAAGTTTACGTTTCTGGCAGATTGTCTGAACTGTATTGGATTATTATCCAGAACATTGAAAAATGTAATATAGCCTCGTATTGTCTGAAGTTTCTCCTCAACTTCCGCATCCCCAAAAGAAAATCCCTGACATTTAATTGCCCCGATAAATCGTTTCCCACCATCTGATACCAACATATCTTCCGTCACATCGCAAATCGGAACATATTCCATAATATCTTTTCGTTGAAATTGAGAATAATCCACGTTCTTTTCTACAACAACTTTCTTTTTAATTCGCAACAGGTATATGCCTATTCCTGTAAAAGCAAGAAGGAGCAGCACAATAGCAACTGCTATTAACTGGATATTTTTTACTAAATCTGTAATCACCTGCATTTTGCCGCCTCCTTATACCAACAGTTCTGCAGTCATTTTAAATAGCCCTAGCCAAAACGGAATGCTGAACAACATAATTGCAATCATTCCTTTCAGAACTGCCTCCTGTTTTATCTCTTCTTTGATAGCAGCATTTTTGGTAAAACAGATTTTCAATACCATGTAAAAGATAGAAAATACAATTCCCATAATTCCTACCGTAATTCCAAGTTGCGCAGAAGATGCCCCAAGGTCTTTTAATGGTTCACTCATAGACAGCTCCATATTTTCCATATAATTCCATGGATTTAAATCTTTTGTCTCGATACCACTAAAATCAAAAGGATTCCCCTCTTCTTTATTTCCACAGCCACTTAACGCAAGCAAAAGCACCCCTATTAGCAAGACCAATATCATTCTTTTTCTTCTCAAAGGCTATCTCCACCTCCGTCCTCATTCTTTGTATACAGTTCCCTGTGAATCTTGCGGTACAATATTCGGAACAAAAGCTGGTCTATTGTGATTCCTCCTCCATTTAGGAACAGTACATCTACCGGCAGCCGCACCATGACAATCCCCATCATGGTCATTGTAAACATCAGCATCAAAGTAATAGCCGGCACCAGCATTCCTTTTAAATTTGCAAACATTATAACTCTGTAATCAAGAATTCCACATAACACAAGAACTGTAGCTTGTTTTCGATTGAAATATCGAAACCACCTATCTTCGCTTTTAAATTCTCCAGGAATAGGGAACACTCCTAATTTAGCCATACCTAATACCTCCAACTAAAAAACAGACTCCGAAGAGCCTGTCTATTTTTCCACTTATAATCCTGTGCCGATTGACTTGAAAAAACCAATAATGCTAAACACTGAAAAAATAACAATACCAGCTAAGCAGATGACCAATGCATGGCTTTTCTTTTCTTCCTTCTTTTGTGCGTTGCTTGTCAGCAACAAGGAAACCGCAGTAAAAATAATGGAAAATACAAGTCCAATTATTCCAAGTGTAAGCATCAGTTCATATCCTGATGCACCAATATCCTGCAATTTCGAAATCAGAGAACTGAAAACTCCGGATTGTCCGGGGCTTTGGGTCATAAAATCCCATTCCGTACCTGATGATGTAAGAAGGATACCATCAAAATTCTGTTTGATGGATGAAAGTCGTTCGGCTATCATAAGTTCCTTCATTGATAGCCTCCTTCGCTTATAAAAATATTGTATAAATCACTAGTGTTTATCCTAACTGAATAATATAGAAAAATAAAAAAAACTGCAAGATACTGAAATTACAGATAGTTTCATAACTATTCAAATGCGGACAAATTCATCAAATATGCTACAAAAACGACTAGATTGAGACAAATTTATTTCTATCTTACATATAAGGGGATGTATGGCGATATGCCAGAAATTTTTACAGATTTGATTTTTTGAATTTTGAACCTCACGGTGAGGTTCTATATTTGTTAACGAACATTTGTTCTGTTCTAGGGGCAATTATGGAATTATCTCCCTATTGCCCCATTGTTTTAACTTTTTAATTTTTCGAACATAAATAGATACTATTCTTCTTCCTCATCATCTGCAATTGGAAATACAAGTATCATATTCGGGTCATCTTCCTTTTGTCGGATGACAAATGGACGTCTTTCACCTACTGACTCTACTATTATATCTTGTTCCTTTGAAAATACAGAAAGAGCATTTTTTAAATGGGACTCATCTAATACCACCCGTTGAATCTCTCCTTCCATAGCACAAAAAATAGATGTTTTCGTTACCCCGTCTTTTCCGCGAAATAGGATATGATTATCATCCTCTTTACAAATTTCAAGCCACATACTGTCCATTGCAATTTCACAAACTGATAAAGATTGAAGTACTTTGATATACGGTGCCTTCCATCTTCCCAGGCTTTTATTTCCTTCAATCAGTTTCAGCATGGGTTCAAGAGGATAATCAACCTCTTGTTGCAGTATCATAACTACATCTGTACCACTTCTAATGCGTAACATTTTGTCGTCAATCCCAAGATATACTTTTTTCTTTCCAAGAAAATTTTGGATTGCACTTTTCAAAATTTTTCCTTCCACAATTGCAGTAATCGCTGGTGCTCCTGCTGAAGTGTCTTCATCTTCTTGTGAATTCTGCGGTTTCTTTAAACTATACATTTTTATATTAGTTGTTTCTGCATACGCACATCTATATCCATTCGTGCTAACAGCAAATATTCTATTTGCAGATGCATCAATTCTTACCGCAACACAATGAATTCCATGCATTCCCTTTTCTGTCCCAAAACAACTAATTCCAAAATTCATAAACTGAGTAAACTCTTCACCACTTATTTCAACTTCCTGCATAACTGTTTCTGATGCTTTTAGTGCCATGACACTTTTCCCGAGTTTTAAAGCAACACGGCTTCCAGCTCCTGTTACAACTGCTTCACTGTCAATTTTTAACTCTATGGCTGCATTCATAGCTGCAAATGCATTTGCAGATGCTAATAGTTGCCGACCATTTACATTAATCTCCGGAATATCCGTTTCCGTGATTACTTCTTCAATATTAAGCGCCCCTATCGTCTGAACTTTTCCATTGAACGCTAGAATTACTGCTCTGTAATCCTCTGCATCTTTACTTTTTTTATTGATTACAAGCCGGATACATTCATTTTCTCCTTTTCCCTTAGACACTGGAAGCGCTATGGACGCTTTCTTCATTGCTTCTGCCAAATCTTTACTATTCATCTTAAATTGATACATGTTCTTATCCTCCTTAATACATTACTACATTTAATAATTCCTCAAAATCCAGCCAATCTTTTTCTTCACGACTTACTTCATTCTTCTTAATCGTAGATGCGATATATAATATCTTGCTTTCGGAAACATTTTCCTGTAAAGTTGTTTCAAATATATTGGTCTGACTTTCTACTGTTTCTGTACCAAAATTTAACAATTCTAATATTTCGTCATCGCTGATGTGACTGAATTCACTTGTCCCATTGTAATCTGGTACGGTTTCAAATCCTGTCAGTTCAGAAAAAATCAACATTTTTTCATAGTTTATCTCTCCTTTCCCCTGATTATTTCTTTCACTTATGGTTGCCATCATCTGTTTCAGCCCATGCTCTTTCTGTTCACTTTTTTCTGCCACAGACTGTGCTAAAATTACACGTGCATCCACTCCTTTTGCCATCGTAGACAATCCTTCTGCTGAAAATTGCCCTTGGATGGAACTTGTTGCAACTTCTTTGGTAGCAACCAACTGAACTGCATCAATCTGAATTGTACATTCTGATACAAGATAAAAAGTCCGGCACTCCTTTTTCTGATTCAATCGATAGTGCCGTCTGCTCGCCTGCCAGATTTTAATCATGTCATATCCAACTTGATAAAAAATAATCGTTGGATAGTTATAATCTTTTCCATGATAACGAAACGCAAAATCAAGTCCTGTAGAAACACATTTTGCATTTGTAATAAATACTTTTGTACCTTGTGAAGCTTTTTGGTGCATCCACTCTTCTCTTTTCAATGCCGGTGGATTTGCACTTTCTAAAACTGTGACTTCACTTTCCCGCAAAGTACACTCCTGTTCCAAAATTTGTTTTAATCTGTATGATATTGCTTCTTCCCGATCACCAGTAAATTCACAATAAATAAAACAATTTCTCTTTTCCTCCAATTCCTTATTTACTATATTTACAAGTGCCTGTTCTTTTAACAATAATCTCCCGTTTTCAATCAAATAGGATAAATCTGCTGGCTGAGAGACTTCATCTCCATTTGCTGGAGAAAGTATCGCTTCTCTTTTATAAGGCATATCTGTATAAGATAATGAAAACTGAAGATAGCTTCCCATTAGAAGACTTCCTTTTTCTTCTTCTTTCATATATTCTTTTATAACATCCCTTACCCGGTGGTATTCCTCCCGAATTTCATCTTCAAGCGGAATAATTTCCACATTTTCATATAAATTGGGAAGAAAACGACTAAGATCAGATATGTCAAGAAACAAAGCAGTGTCCAATAAGAAATCTGTAAATATCAATGGAGATATACCAGGCAAACAGCGCGTAGGTGTTATGACCTTCCCTCTGGTCATTGTATGATACTGCCCCTTTTCCTGTATTTCATACACAGTTTCAACCGAACCATACTTTTCGACAAATTTCCTTTCACCTGCACTCCCATATTCATAGCCTTTTCCTTTCATTCTTGCCGGATCCAATCTATAAAGTGCATAAAACAGATCTGACGCATATCCTGCAGCAATTGTTCCTGTCAAACACATTTGTTTTTTGCTTGCTTTTATCAAATCGTGCATTGCATATCCCTGTGCACTGCCTCCTGCTTTATAATCCTGCACTTCATCAAAGACTGCCAAATCAAAATATCCTTTGAGATATTTTTTGATATAACGTGTCATGGAATATCTTCTCGGTCCCACAATCTCCATTTCTTCTACTTCTTCATCTGTAATCATATTTTCTTTTTTATATACCTCTTCTCTTCCTCGCATAATCCAAACAGATTTTCGTGCTTTTTTTGCCCGGTTCGAAAAATGTGAGATTTTTTTCCATTTTTTAATTTTCTTTTTCGGTTTCTGGAAAAAAATTCTGTTATCCATCTGTTTTACCGTAGGCGCCCATAAAACCGCACCACAACATCTACAAAAATGGTTCACGCTATTTTGAACAGCAAAATCTTCTGGCGTAAGAATTTTCAAATAGCCGTTCTCGTCATACACATTTCCTTCCGCATGAAGAAGAAGTTCTCCGCATTCTGGGCAAATGAGACCAAGATATCGTTCCCTCGTTTTCTTGATTATCCTATTCCTTTCTCCGCATTGACATATACTTCCCCTTCCACCTGAAACCACATTCTCACAATTTCTACATATAGGAATACCTGCTGTCTTCTTTTTTATCTGATTTGGTACTGGTATATAAGAATAAGACAACTTTCCTGAATCCTTACTGATGATATAAAATTCCTTTCCCTGAGCTTTCTTTCCCTTTTTTCTCAATTTTACAAGTTGTGCCAGCTCCTTTAATATTTCTACTTTTGCATATGGCACTTCCTCTCGGATGGATTCCGCCCATTTTTCAACCAGATGAGGTGGACACATAATAATTGTTCTATATTTTATAAGAGAACCATCACTATAGATATCCTTTACTGACATTCCAGGGTGCTGCTTCCTATATTGTTTAACAAACCAGCCATCAACAATCCCCATTCCCTGAAGCGTTTTTCCAGCCCCCATTGATTCCACAAGAAACACATAGTTCCCATATGTAAGGCGTTCCAATGCTCCATTGATAATTGCTGCTTGCTGCGGATACGGACGCTTAGAAATAAAAACTAACTCATCCACTTTTTCTTTTAATTGACTAAGTGGAGATAATTGGGTTTCTAAATTGCGGACTAGCGTATGCCCATACTTTTCAAAATAGTCATCCATATCGCAAAACTCCAGAGCATTCTGCGGATGTACTGCAATCTTTATCTTTCTTCTTTTAAGTCCTTCTTTTACCAGAGCAATCAGATCATCATTTGTCATTCTACACTCTATAATATCTGTCTCTTCTTGCAATTCAAAACTACCGTAAATGTCTGCATTTGCATACGTCAAATGTTTTCTGTCCAGCGCACATGTTACCAAATATGGAATCCATTCTCTCAATAGTGGTAATTCATACGCATTCATAAAATATGCATACATCTCCTCTTCCTGATTTTCCTTATGAATAAAGAGATATTCTTTATTTACCGATTTTGATATACAAACCCCTTGGTAAATATTTTCTCTTCCTGCCGGTATTCGCGCTATGTAAGTGTCTGACTCAAATTCGCCTTGCACAGATGCCACTATTTCACCATTTTCAATAATGCGAGTTGGTTCCGATCTCAAACCAATATTCGCACATACTCCATTTACTGCCATCTGACTCCTTTCATAGCAGGATAAAAGCAATAAATCTTTATTCACAATAACTGCATACTCCAAATGCGCAAATACACTACCTGCCGTTACTTTTAGCATCTCTTTTCCTCCTTTTACCTACTTCCATTCTGCCATGCGGCTAAATAGAATGAATATCCCCACTATCTTCCACAATACTAAAGCTGATTTTTGCATATTTTCGTACTGCTTCGACTACTCCTTGTTCACTTTCTCTAATTTCACTTTCTTCTACGTTTTTTACAACACCTCTCTGCAAGTGTAAATCTTTTGTTTCTTCCGAACCAACAATACCCTGACCTGCTCCTGAAATAGCCATCAAATACATTTGACCTGCATTCGGCATAATAGGAGGTCTGCTTAACCTGTCAGACATATATAACTCCTGTTGCGTTATTTCCTTTACAAACTTCCTGAGCGAACTTTTCTTTACATAATTTAAGGCTCGCTCAAAATGAAATTCCTTTGTGGTAAATGTTGTAATTCCAGTTGCAAATGACGGATTTACCTTAATCCGGTTTCCTTGATAATCCATTGGCAGCAAAGAAATCTCTTCTACTTTAGGAAATTCAAACGCCACTTCTTTAGATTGGTCCTGGTTTTTAACCTTTTTATCTTTTTTTCTTCCAATCAATACTACCTGCTTCCATTTTTCATATTCCTTTTCATGAAACCGAAAGATTTTTTCTACTGTCAACCCGGCAGTCCAGACACGTTGAAATTCTTGATTTGCAACCACTTGATAAGGTACGATATATACAAGAACTGCGTCTATCGTCAAATAAGAAAGTAATTTGTTCAGAAACAAAATCTCTTGTCTTGTTTCGTTCAAATCGCCATATGGCGGATTTGAAAAACAAAAAGAAAATGCCTTGTGGCTGATGATAACATCTGTTAAAAAATCACCCCACAGGCATTCTTCTACATACGGATTTAAAACGGTTGTATCCGCTGTTTTTTGATTTAGATCAACACCATATATCTTTATATTTTGGCGTTTTTCCTTTTCTGTTACAATGCATACTGCATTTGCATCTCCAATAGATGGTTCCAGGCAGCAAACATCTTCTTCCGGAAAATCCAAAATCTTTGCAATCATTCTACAATGTTCCGGATCTGTATAGTATGCTCCCAGCTTTGCCACATTTTCACGCGTCTGAAAAAATCGGCTTTGTTTTTTTACTTGTTCATTCAATAAGTTTTCCTCCTTTTATATAGTTCCTGATTATTTTCCACATAAAAAAAGCACCATAAAATAGGTGCTGTTGTCATGCATAACCTGTTTCCAGGAATTCATTCTATTATACTGCCCAAAGACAGGAATTGTAAATAAATCAGGTTTCTCTTAGTTTATCATTGTTCACTCTATTGTGCAATCCCTATTAAACAGATGCTTCACTCTCCCAACTTTTCCATCTGAAAGCATTACCTTAATTCCCCTTGTATGTATATTTTTTTTCGTCAGTATCTTTTTCACTGTACCTGTTGTCAAAACCCCTGTCTTTTGATCCTTTTTTAAAACAATCTCAACCTTCATTCCTACTTCTATATTTTTTCGATACATATGTTCATCCATAACAATATTTCCTCCTTCACATTATCATAGCAGATTTTTTCTTTCCTATGCAATACCGCCACCAAAACTGTTTGTCTCATAAAAACAGTCATTCCACCTTTACGGTTTAACTCGTCTCACACGAAAACGAAAACCACCCAACTGCTAAAAAATGAATTTGCAAATCAACCGTTCATCGTATATAATTACAAATTAGATAACTGTGTGTAGGAGGTGACAAACTATGAGTGAAACAACAAATACAACTGATTTTTTGGATATTTACAGAAAAGCGGCTCTTTTTATTTCGCCGAATATCTTTCAGGAAATAAAAACAAACTATACACGTTTTATCAAAGATCGACAACCTGAACGTTATATTTACGAACATCATTTAAAAGGTGTTATTCCTGAAGCTACTCCTTCACCAGCATTAGATACTATTATTACATATTGCATTTATGTCGCATTATCCCGTGAAAATGTGGAGCAGGCGGTCAAAACTTACAGAGAACGCCGTCGAGTAAGCAAGCGTAATTGGATTAAAAGCATTCAAGATGAAATAAAAGGGAAAATGACACCAAAAAATCCACAGTGTTTACGTAGATATGCAGAAGCTACATATAATACACTACGATATACAAATCCGGATGCTCCCGGAATAGAAGAAATCATGCAATCCAAATTTGAAGAAATTGAGAAATGGCGAAGTGATACTTCTGTTCCTTTAACAAATTATTTTTTTCTCTCCGATAAATCAGTTAAAATAATTGCAACTGCTTTTATTGATGACTTGACCTTCGATTCACTTACAATCATCCAAAATATGTTTGATGGTTCCCTTGAGGGGTTTAATACCAAATACCCTGTTGATTTAACAGCGTATCCGATTTTTAACTATCGGAGTTCTTATATGGAATTTGAACCCGAGCTTTTACAAAATGAAATTCTTCTTCATAATAATTATGAGTTTGAAACAGATACTGAAGATGGTATGGGTGAAATAGAAGTACAATACAAACCAGGTCATTCGCTTCCAGATAATGCTAATGGAAAGCTAACAAAAAAAGCTCTCAAAAATATGAACCTCGAATTACGCCAGAAAGAGCTTGATATGAAAGATCGTGAAATTATGACACAGCTTTTCAACTTAATCAATGGGGAAAATATCAATGATGAATTCGTCGGCTGTGACCTATTAGATTTTACACGACGTATTTTCAATATCAAAGTTCCAAGAAAAAAGCACTATGAGGATATTAATCAACGCCTAATAAAATTGAGTAATTATAACTATACAATCACCTTAAAAGATAAATCCGGGGAATTGATTAAAACGACCACACTTGGTTTGATTAGCTACATCCATGTAGATTTTATAGAAGGTACGATTCTGTTTACACCATCCGAGCAGTTAAAACGTACCTATGTACAGAAAAAGTACATCAATATCCTTTCCTCATCATATAAAACAATAGAATCTGCCCAAACCAGAAGTATTATGATGATTCTTCAGCAAGAACGTCTTGCTGGATATAAAGATAACGCTCTCAGCAAAATTTTTGCACTAAAATACTTTCGGGGACATATGAAACTCCTGAAAATGGGAAATGCTATGCTGGTAAAAGAATTAACTACACATCTCAATATTTTAAAAGCGGAAAATATTATAGTAAAAGATTTTGAATTCATCAATAATGATTCCTCTATACGCATAGATTTTATGCCACTAGAAGAAAAAGAAATTGTAGCATACAATTTTCATTCTGCTCAACTTCTTACTTCGTCTGTTATTGATACTGATTTCGTTGAAATCGAATAAGCAGGGATGCCCCTGCTTATTTTAATTTCTATATCACATCTTATTATCTTATATTTTGTTCGCTTTTTACTGCTCACTTTTTCAAAAAAAGTCTTATGAAATCATTGTCTGTTTTCCTATACCGACTCTTTTCTGTAGGAACTTCCACATCATTTTCTTTCAGTTTATTTTGTCGCTATCTTTTTTTAACGTATCTTCTTAATTCATTTTGTCGCTATCTTTTTTTTAATATCCTCTCTAATCCATTTTGTCGCTATCTTTTTTATTGAAATTTCCATTTTGTCGCTATCTCTCTAGTATAAAAGTAGGATATTCAACTATTTTGTTCGCTTTTTACTGCATTTTTATTTCATTCATTCAATTTTATTCGCTTTTTACTGCTTGCTTTTTTTGTCAAAATTATTTTATTTGCTTTTAACTGCGCTATTTTTCAGATGTTACCACTTTTGTTCGCTTTTTACTGTATCTTTTTTTCACTCATAAATTTTAAAATTTTCCTTGCTCTTAATGGAAAAATGATTTTGTTCACTTTTTACTGCACAATTTTTCTCTCAACTTATAAATTCACTTATTTTGTTCGCTTTTTACTGCTTGCTTTTCTGATCTATACAAATCCCTAAATTTTGTTCGCTTTTTATTGCGTATTTTTTCTGAAAATTTTTTGAAAAATTTTTTATTTTTATCTCTAGTACAAAAAAGCCTTTATTTATAAGGGTTATTGAAACACTCTCACAAAAACCGTCTTTTTTAAACAGAACTATTACACGTCAAATTTGCTTATTTTTCGGGCTTTTTTTAATTTTATTCACTTTTTACTGCTTACTTTTCCGATTTTACAAATAATCTTTTATATTGTAGTATTAAAAATGAGGATAATTTGATTGAACTTCCACTTCAACCAAAAAATCCTCGCTTGATGTTTATAACTGTAGCTTTTCCTGCCAGTTGAGCTACTAAGTACCGATCACAGATAGAATAAAATTATTAATAATGCCGATACTTTAACACCATTTTATATCATTTAATCTATAATTTCAAGTGTTATTACCGTATTGGGCATATATATGTGTATTTGTACTGTCTACTACACATATAGCTATTTTGTCTCTATCTTATGAAAAGAGGTGATACCCTTGAAATTATCAAATTATGCACGTATCGGAAAATCTCCGCTAATTAAAGCAATTGGAATACAAAAAAATCATACAAATACATATTATACCGAAAGCCAGGAGCTGGATCGTGCTGCCTCTGGCTGTTTTTCGTGTCCAAATTATAAAAATATTGAATTTTTAGAGTATCTGCCTCAAGAAACTCAAAATGATGCCCTTTTCCAGTGTAATCATTGTAGTCAATGTGTTTATAAAACCGTATATAAAGAACATATCCGTTACATAAATGAAAAAAACCGTTTTGGTAGTGCTAAACGATTAAAAGGAATTGCATTAAAACTTTTTGTAATTTACCATTTCTGTAATCCGGATGAGCATGGTTTGATTAAAAGTCTCTCTCCAAAAGAACTTGCTACATATCTTGGATGTACTGTGCGGTCTATTTATAATGCAAATATAAAATTACAAGAATATGGTTATATTATGTTGTGCAAAGATGGATTTACAAAAAATCGTTTTCATGTAATCCTCGCAGAATACCATACATATGCTTTAACCGCTAAGGACGGCGGTCGGGGATATGCTACTTTTAATCTTGCTTTTCTCGATGAACTCGTAAAACTGGATGATCTCAACCAATTGCGTATTTACCTGAGAACCGCTCTTGATCTTGATACCAACCGTAATCCAGAAAACAAGCTGGTAGCGAAAACCCCTTATTCTACTTTAAGACTTTATCTTCCAAGATATTGCAAACCTAATATTATACGCAAAGCATTATCAGCAGTTTCAAACCTATTCCAGGTCATCTTCTCTGAAGAATCTGTTACTCTTCAGATGAATCCGGATTACCATGGTAAACGCTCATTAGAAATGAATAATGCAGAAAATGCTACATCTTTACGTAGTTATTTTGAAAGCCTTGATGCTGCAATGCAACGTCTTAATAAATCTTCATTAAAAGAAACGGAGGCGAAACAAAACGATATTGATTTCCTAAAGCAGGCAGGTATCGTCAAGCAACAAGGAAAAACCAAAAAGTTTTATGTTCCTTTCCATCTTACGAATAATGATTATTCAGATCTTGCACTACTCGCTTCTACCTATTCATTATCTGCTGTAAAGAAATGTATTAGTTACGTTTATAATGCTTACAAAGCAGACTTAAAATTAAATAGTATTGGTGCCCTGATACGAACAATATTAAAAAACGAAGAGTCAAATGCAGATATTTTATCTCTTAATGTATAAAGGGTTTCTTTTTTGTACCCTTTTTTTCTATTTATGCTTTTCTAATGCTCAAATTTGTTTCTAAATCTTCTTTCAATATAACTTTTTCTTTCCCTCACCGAATTTTATCATCACTGCTTTGATTTTTCTTTTATGTATGAAGAAAAAAATCATCCACATTAAAAAATTTTCATCTTTTTAAGAAAATAATAATCCATAGAAGAATTTTTTCATCTATAAAAGAAAAGATTCATCCACATATGGAAGAAAACCGTTTTTTCAAAACATCTATTTTTATTGTATTTACGGGGATTTCGGTGCCTTAGATTTATCAATTATGTTTTATAACTATGTATATAATTATATATTAATTATGCATGATAATCATGATAGAAGAAAAAAGAACTCTCTTCCCTTCTTCCTATATATGTATATATGCACCAAATAGAATTTATATATGATAGAAAACATTATATCATAGAATTATTCTAAAAAAAAGAAAAGCAGCAGCTTTTGCTATTACTTTCGTAATTAACAGAAGCTGCTATTTTTCAAACCTCATACATAATAGTAAGAAAATCTAAATTATAAATCTCTTTGAATTTTTTTACAATCTGATATATTGGATACATGGTTGTTTTAAAACAGTATGGTTCTGTTTCTTTCTCATTGCAATAAAATAATGCCGTATATAATGCCATATGATCATCAAACAACGCCTGTAGATATAGATATTGTTTTTCTTTTTTATATATCGCATAATGCTGTCCCTTCATATCATCTTTCATTAGAAAAAATTTACCCATAGTCACTAAATAAATCAAAGAGTGTTTCATCTAAATTATCTTCCTCTTCAGAAATATCCATAGCACTCTCTTCTACTGTTCCATTGTCGACTTCATTTTTTGGATTTAACTCTTCTTTAAAATCATCCTCCTCAAATGGATTTTCATCTTCCCCATTTTGCCAATCATTAGTATCTTCCTCTTTTTCAACTATCGGTATCGTTTCCTTTGGATTATTTCGCTTATTAGAAGCGTCTGAAGATAACATAAAAGAATCTGTTTCTGTTACAAGCGATTGATATTTCTCTTGTAACATGTTTACTTCCTTCTCAAGTTTTGAAATTCTTAACAAAAGCATTTTTTCGCTGTCTTCAAATATTTCTGGACTACAAGTTTTAATAAGGCATAATAAGACATCCATATATGGATGCAAACTATTTCTTATATTTTCCCGCAATATGGAAAATTGTTCAACCATCCAGTACAACAATTCTGCAGTATATGGTTTTACAATATCATATAGTTTTTGGCAATAATCCTCGCTATTGTTTATATCAGCTTTTCCCTGAGAGGAAAATAATACAATGCCATTTGTAATGCTTTGCAGCATATTATCAACGAATTGAGCTAAATTTTTTCCTTCCTCATATAATTTATGAAGAAGATTCGTTGCTGTTTTTCCATCATGGCTTAAAAGTGATTTTAAAATTTGCAAAGATAATTCATCATCGATTAAACTTAATGACTGTCTGACATTTTCAGCAGACAATATATCGTAAGCAGTAACTAATTTTTCCATGATGGAAAGTGCATCTCGCATAGAGCCATCTGCCTGCTTTGCAATGATATTAAGAGCCTCTTCTTCGTAATCTTTTTGCAATTCCTCTAAAATGTAAACAAGCCTTTCACGTATTAAAGAAAGAGAGAGAGTCTTAAATTGATAAATAGAACATCTTGATTTAATAGTGGCAGGTATTTTGTGTAATTCTGTTGTACATAAGATAAATATACAGTGTGATGGTGGCTCTTCTAATGTTTTTAAGAGAGAATCAAATGCGGCTGCAGATAGATTATGTACTTCATCAATAATATATATCTTTTTTTTCAGATTTGTTGGCATATACATAGTTTGATTAATCAGTTCTTTTATATCATTGACTGAGTTATTAGAAGCAGCATCCAATTCCACAAAATCTATAGCAGTATTGTTTAACATGGAACGACAGCTTTTACAGTGATTGCAAGGTCCATTTTCAGTCGGGTGTTCACAACAGATGGATCGTGCAAGAATCCGGGCAATAGAAGTTTTACCTGTCCCACGGTGACCGGCAAACAAATAAGCCGAATCAAATTTATTTTGAGTTATCTGTTTTTTTAGTGTAAGGATATTTTCAGTTTGTCCTACAACTTCTGATAAAGTTTGCGGCCGATAGGTAGTATATAACATAAATTCCTCCTGTTATTTTATAATTGAATAATGAATCGTATTAGATTAAAAAAATCATTTTTTGAATAGCTGGTAACAGCAAGTTTTAAATGATATTGTCCAAGTTGCAATATTTGATAAGCATTTTGTATTGTATATAAGCTAGACAGAGCATTTGCAATTTCCGTATCAGATGAATAAAAATGGGATATCATCTGATAAAATGGGAATAGGATTGTTCTAATTGCCCATTCAGGAGAATTACTGTGAATGTCAAAAAAAGAGTTGGAATCTTTTTCTATTAGTAAATGTAATTTTTCAAGAAATTCTTCTTTTTTTGAAATGTGTGATAATTCCTCAGAAATATTGATATAATCATATAAACTCTCCTTTTTTTCAATAAGATGATAAGGAGCATTAACCAAAAGATACTGGAGAAAGTCCCAGTACTTTTCCTCTATTGCCTGTTCTTTCAGGCATAATCGCATGGTATGATCATTAACCGGTCGAAATTGAATGAAAAAACACCGACTGAGAATCGTTGGCAGCATGGACATTCTGTTTGTAATAAATATAAGCGTATTTTTTTCCGAACGATCTTCAAGTATTTTCAACAATTTATTTTGTGTAATATTGGTAATAGAAGATGCATTGTGAATCAGGCATACTTTTCGATCACCTACACTACTGCGCTGGGTGAACTCTATAAGAGCTTCAATATCTTCTACTTTTAAGGCTCCATCGCTTTTTGTTTCATAGAAATCTGGGTTAGAAAGGAGCTCAGCATTTGAGCAGTGTAACATCATGGATATGATATCATACGCAGCTTCTTTTTTTCCAAGACCATCAATGCCAGCTAATATCAAACCAGGAGGAGAAGGAATGGATAGATAATTTTGGATATTTTTAGTTGTATCAGGATTTATATATTTATACGTTTCCATCTTGAATATCCTCCTCATTCCGTTCTTTTGCGATATATAAATAATTTTTTAATGAAGTATCGTAAATTGCACCATATTCATTTTGATTTTCTTGCAAATGATAATCTAACATTCCGATTTTGTTATATGCAGCATATGCAATTGATAAGATTAAGGCTTCGCGGAACATTGGTCGTTTACGAGTATCTTCATGAACAACTTGAATCATATGGATGAGAAGGTTTTTTTCTTCTTCTGATAAAAAATTAGTTGTATCAGGTAATATTTCATAAATTTGTTGCATGGTTAGTGCAGAAGGCGGAATTAACATTGCTTCACTAATCATTTGGGCATCAGGGAAGGGGGTATAGAGATTTGCAACTCCAATATTACATAATAAGGAACCGGTAATTAGTAGATCTTGCCGGTAGTCAATATTCATATTGGGTGTATAACCAAATATTTTTTGCGAACGCATAATTTGTAATGCGATACTGGTTACTGCAACGGTTTGAACAAGCAATGCGCCATTATAACTTCCGCTATATTTTAGGCTCAAAGGTGCTTTATAAAATTTACTTCCCAAGGTATTAAATGTGTGATTTAATAATTCCTGATAGCCAGAATGAGAAACAAGACCAATTTGTTTTTGTAAGGTGCTTATGTAGTGCCTTTCTTCTTCAGGAGATAATCCTTTGATGAATTGGTGTATATCATATTCTGTAACAGGTTCTATTTTCCAGCATATGAGCTCTGCTGTGCCTTTATCTTTAAGCAAAATTTCGCCATTCACTTTGACAATTTTACCTTTCAAATGAATATAATCATTGTCTATATTATTTTCCCAAATACGCCCTTCTATTTTTCCGCTTTTATCTTCTAATTCCATAAATAAATAAGGCATTCCAGTTTCTTTGGTGTGACATAAACTAATTGTTTTTAAATAGAAATCTTCTTCAATAGATTCTGTAAAATACTCAGATATCTGAGAAGCATAAATTTTTTTCATGAAATTATTCCTCCTTCTTTTTATCATTTCCTAAATTCTTTGTTACTAAAGAATAATAATCATAGATTAAAGCATTCAATTCATCATCATCAGGATATGCAAAAGACTGTGTGTCAGGATGCTTTAGAAGAGAACTTTCTACATGAAGAAGACGAAAAAGATATATTTCGCCGCAACGTGCAAATATTTCACATCGTTGTAAGTAGTATTGTAGAGAGTACTTTCCTGATTTTGACAAAATTTTCGTTCCGTCTTTTTCAGACTCTTTTATTGTTTGTAAGAGTAAGTACGTATATCTGTCCGCTATCTTGCAGAATGCAAATTTTTGTGATAAACCATCTAAAATATCATCAATAGCATGAAAGTATTCATGAACGAAAGAATCCGGGTGCCGTAAGTCTACAACTAAGGTTTTTAAGTACATGTAATATAATCCATAGGCTTTGTGACGACCAAGCTTTCTGATTCTAAAAGTAGTATCTTTACATTTAAAATCATTAAAATACCGATGATTAAGTTTTACAAATTCATCTGCTATATCTTTTACTGAATTTTTCTCAATATCCGCATCGAATTCAACAAAGTCAAAGTAGTCATTAAATACAGAAGTTTTCATTTCTGTAAGAATATGTTGAGGAATATTCCGCTTTGTTGTATAGGCTCGTGCAACATTGCCTTCTACTTGTTTCCGGTAATGTTGTTCAAGACGTTCATTCTGGATTGCAGAAACATAATATTTTAACGTATCCAATATAAATGCATCTAACGGATAAATCATACTTACTAAGGGATAGCTTTGTTTAAAAACAATGGTAGAAAAATCGAATTCTTTACAGGTATAGATGTGTTCCACGATATTTAGATATTTCATGATATCTTCACTGTGATTAAAACTACGTAGTGTCTTAGAAAGAAGTTCTTTAGGTGAATAGATATCATTTCGTTTTTCCAGGCCACTATCAATGAGATATTGTTCAAACCAATCTGGCATTTCTTCAGTTGACCAGTTATACATTTGAAGCGCGGAGGTGTTTTTTATTAACAATTGTTTTAAAACTAAGTTACACTCCTCTTCTCTTCTACTCCTTAGGATTAAATAATTACACCAATGTATAAGAAAAAGATATAAAAAGATTTGATCACTATGAATAATAGAGGCAGTAATAGAAGGATTGCTGCGAAAATAATATTCAGTATTGCGAAATCTTTTTTGTGGAATACAAGGTATATAAAAATCTGATTCTGAAAAATTGAAGCAAAGAATGTTTTGACTTCCTGTAACAACTCGTGCGATTTCTGTTTGAGTACAGAGTTTATTTATTGAAAGATTCTCTGTTGGCATGAGATTTGAAAATAAATAAAAAAAAGAAATATCTTCAATAGAAGAATATTTCTCGTTCCGATTAATCCTTTTAAATTCTTGCCTTATAAATTTTTTGATTGAATTGCTTAATTGTTTATGAGCCTCCACTTCGTTATGATTTAATGAAGGGAATTTTAAATCGCACAACCTCACGGTGAGGTTCTGTGATTTAAGCTGCTCTTTACGCTTTTTTTCTCTTGCCAGAGAAAAAATACGTTCACCTTTTAGCAGATAAGACTCATCAGTAAGTGCTTCATCTAAATTTGCATTTAGATAAGGCACTTTTTCAAATATACCTGCGATGAATAATAACTCGCAGAACTCCTGATATTCATTCATAGATTCCTCCTTTTAAATAAAAAAAGACATCCGAAGATGTCTAACTAATAGTTATAAACCTATTTCTAGGGATTTGACTTTCGATATAATCATATGACAATATCTGTAAGAAATAAGTTTTTTATAAGTATAGCAAGTAAAAAGCTATTTGTCAAATTGGAAAAAGAAGAAAATTATAAAAAGTATTGACTCAAAATGCAAAACCTCACCGTGAGGGTCAAAATCATAAAAGAACGTATGTTCTGATTTGCGATATGGTTTTGCCATAACGTCAATAACGTTCAATTTTAATTATTTTCTGCAGTAAGTGACAATTTAAAAAAACTATTTCGTAAAATATAAATTTCTTATAAATTTATATTTTTATTATAAAATAAAGTTGAAAAATAAAAAATACTATGCCATAATAAAAACAAAGATAAGATATATGGTTAAAAACAAAAACCTCACCGTGAGGTTTTTGCAAATAAAAGGAGGTTATGTTGTGGCGTATGTAATTGGTGATTATAACAGAAAAGGTGGAGTTGGCAAAACGAGTTCGATTATCAATATTGCCTGTCAAATGGCATTGGAAGGGAAAAGGGTACTTTTGATTGATGGAGATTCACAAATGAATTTGTCCCAATTTTTTTTCGAGGAAGATGATACAATATTTAATCCGGATACCGGGAAAATCCGGGAGGGTGTTGATACATTATATGAAACTCTGGAAGAGGATTTAAATATCTTTAACGTAATTCAGACAAAAGAATATAGTGCGAGACGAAAGTGGAAAAATAAATTTAAGAAGATAGGTTTAAAGATAGATGTTGTATTAGGAAGTTCGGATATGGATTATTATGGACCTGATGAAGACAGCATAGACATATTAAGGAAAAAGCTGGATTTGTTAGATGGGTTTTATGACTACATATTTATTGATTTTCCACCAGCACATAATCTGGTAACTATGATGTATTTGGTGGCGTGCGATTATATTATTGTTCCGATGCATTTGGCAAAAGGATCAAGTATTAATGGATATTTTGACGTGATTGATAAATGTAAAGAGGCGAGAAAAGAGTATGGGAACAAAAACCTGCGTGTGCTCGGATTGTTTTATATTAATGTACAGATGTATAAAAACGATCAGTCAAGTACCTGGAATGAGAGTAAGGAAGATGGGACGAAAGATGAATTAGAAATGTTTGACACGTTGATCAGGCATGATTATAGATCTACACAAATAAGTGAACTGAATCAGTCTCCAGTATGTATTTGTTGTCCGTCAAGTGATGTTTCGGAGGATTATAGTCATTTAGCGAAAGAAATAGAAAAAAGAATTAAAAAGCAAAGGGGAGAATAAAAGTGGCAAAGAGTTTGAAAAATCAGTCATTTAAACATAAAGCAAGACTCCAAAGGGTGGCAAGTGCAACTACAGAAATGAATAGAGAAATTGATGCAGAGGAAATCAGCGGAACGAATGTGAATGAATTGCCAGACGATTTGAAAGAAAGCATTATTCATGTAACAGATGACCAACTCGTAGATGATCCGTCAAATATTAGCTTGTATGGAGAATATGAAGTGGAAGAATTGTCTGAGATTATGAAGAACAGAGGTTTTCAGGGGGTGATTCTTGCTTATCCGGTGGGGGATGGGAAGTATATGATAGAAGCCGGACATAGAAGGCGATATGCAGCAAAAAAAGCGGGGTTCTCAACGTATCCGGTTCTTGTAACGCAAACACCTGAAACGGAGTTTGAACGAGTACTCCGTCTGACCGGAGCCAATTTACATAACAGACCGGAATTAAAGCCTATGCAGATGGCTAATCTTGCACAAACGTTATATCAAGCTCACAAAGAAGAATTGAGTTATAAAAGAGAAAAAGGGCTGCTAAGAGAGGATGAAATTACTTCATTAAATGAGTTGGTAGCTTTAGATCTTGAAATGACAGTAAAAAATGTAGAGAAATACCGTCGGCTTTTGAATTTGATTCCAGAACTGCAGGAAATCGTCGATAGACCGGAATATCCTTGGTCTTATATTGCGGAAGCAAGTAATTTGCCAGTTGAAAAACAAAAGCTGTTAGAAAAGGCAATCTTGGAAAAAGAACGGGGAGGGAAAAAAAACGGACCTACCACTTGGATTAAAACACTGATTAAAAAATTGAAAAATGAGCAGGAGATTGAAAACATCGATGGCATAAAAGAAACGGACAATAGTGGTGCAAGAGTGCGTAGAAAAAATGGGACGAAGGTTGTCTTAAAAACTGCAAAAGAGTTGCATGAAGTGTTGGATAAAGATGCGCTTTTTAAAAAAGAAGAAATTCCGGATGTGATTTCAGTGCTGATGGGATTGAAAGAAAGTATAGAGACAAAAATTGATATTTTAAATCAGGAAAAATAGAACCTCATGGTGAGGGTTTGAGAGGATGGGTACATTCCATCCTCTTTTTACTTAGATTTGGATATATTCGGGCAAAATGCCAAGTAAAAGAATATCATCCAATCCTTTTCCAAAACCGAAATTCCATTTGCAAATATAAGTTTCAAACCCTGCTTTTTTTATTGCGTCTATCAGATGATTTTCACATTGTAGGACGGAATTATTGACTAACTTATCAGCATCAAAAGCGGTAGCAATTTTTTGGCAGCCAATCGAATGCAGATAATCGTAGAGTGTAATGCCTTCTTCATCTGCTTCGGATAATTTTGAAAAATTATTCACGCCTGGAATTGAGATAACAATACAGTGCAAAATATAATTTGCTACGATAGCCTTCTTTTCGCCTTCCGTTATAATGCAGAAGTTTGGAGTGTCACGTTTTGGATTATAATAAAATCCAATTTGACTTCCGGCGCGGCATCCATTAAGAAATCCATTGATAACACGATCATTCTCTTTGGAGGGAAAGTACGAGGAAAAATTCTTGTACTTATTTTTTTCTTTTCCATTTTCATCCATGTCAGGGTGATCCAGGCGGAGCCGGAGTCTATATAAATAGCCGTTTCGATCCGTGAGTGGAAATAACATTCCCGATTTTCCTGAAAAGGTCCATCGGCCAAGGTCATCCTGATAAAAACCAGGTACCCCTTTGAGTGAGTGGTGCTTTTTAAGCAGTTCATTACAAATTTTCAAACGTTCTTCACGGTCAGTAGGAAATCCCTTTGACTCATCGTACCTTTTGATGAGTTGTAAGGATTTGATTTTCCCGGAGAGAATCATGTCTTTATTCCACCCGTCACTAAGAAGTTTTCTCTGATGTTGTTTGCTGAGTTTTAATTGCTGCATGAATGAACGATAAATAGGATCCAATTCGGAATTCTTTAACGGTGGTATTCCATAATTGGGCTCCGTGTGTGGGAATCCTGCGCCTGCATTCGAAATATGGACAAAATGGTTTGGTGAATAAGAAAGATTTTTGTCTTTTATCACATCTGAATACAGAGCAGAAGAATCTTTAAATTCCTTGATGAAATAATAAGTTTTCCCGTTGATGGGACTCGAAATTTCAGGGTCTGATATCCGTCGGCAAACACATAGTTTTTGTCCGGGATAGGCTACGGTATCTGGTAGAAATACAGAACACCAATCTGGTTTGCCGCAAATTGCACATGGTTCGGCTTTGGAAACATTTTGAAATGTACCCATAATGATTCCTCCGAGGCTTAAGCCAAGCAAATACAAGTGTATTTGCAAATAATAATGTTTCAACTTGTGAAACAATTGTTTGTATATACAAGGATGGCAAAACAAAATGAAATGAACATTGGTTTTGCTCGGTGTTAAATAAAAAATATTTGAAAAAATCATAACATGAAAAGAATATTCGTATCTTACAGTTAAGGCAAAGAAGTATAATTAATCGAATAGTTGAGACAAAAAAGAAGTTTTAATGACAAATACGACAAAAACATACCAGACCCTCACCATGAGGGTCTGGTATGTTTTCTAAATAATAAGACGGATATGCTCTATGTTAAAACTTTCGGTGTTACTGGATAATACACATTGATACAGTGAAGAAAATACAGGAATATTTAATAGCTCGGTATCGAAGGTGTAATAGATCGGATATTTGTATTGTGTTCGGAGTGTCATGATAGAACTGTGAATGAGGGGAAGTTCTGTTATGCTTTCACATAAAATTAAAATCATGTGTGAAGGATATTCGATTTTGTGCTGATCCATCCAGCGTAAAAACAAATAAATACGTAAGATGAAATCTTTTTTGCTTTCTTCGTGTGTCCGACATGAAAACAAAAAAATCGAAATAGGAGAGGGAATGTTGCGGGTATCAACATGATATTTTAAATGGCAGTCAATCATGAATTTGTGATGTCCGATTATCTTACGGACATAATGCTGTTTTTGAATAATGTTGCGTTTTTCTATTCTTAATAAAAGCTGATTGATGGAGAGCAGTTCCATAATTTTGTAATCTTCCCAGTGTTCTAAAAGATTAGCAGATATATCTGTCGGTGTTGTCATATAGGATTGAGCTCCGGGAGACAGGGAATAAAAGCGAAGAGGACTTCCGGGGGTTTGGTGTTCTTGTGTCGTTGTTTTATTGCAATCGCATAAAGAATGCCTTAGGAGAATGCCACTTTTGGTGAGTTTCTTGAGATTTTTGTTATAAGATGGTTTTTTGTAATTTTCATCAAGAATGTGATCAAGGGCGTATTTTATGTTGTATGTATTAAGAAAAAAATATTCTTTTAAAAGTTTCATGATTGTAAAATCCACAGTACCCAAAATCCCTTTCGCATTTAAGCAATCAATTTCTGCATGAGTGCAGTTCTTATTGTGGTTTTCGCAATACATAGAAAAATTTTCTGGAAGGTGAAAGGGAGTGTTATGTAATGATGAAGGAAAGTGCTCTAAATAAGTTGTTATGTTGTTCATAAAGTGTTCCTTTCTCTTTCGAATAAGTCGTCAATAGTTTCGCTTCCATTAGGAAGAACAGAGGATGAGTTATCAGCTGCTTTGGAAGACTTTGGATGAGGTTCTCCTTTTTTGAGGGGAACAGATTCTTCTTTTGTGGTATATGAGGATAGTATGTTTTTATGATTTTTAAAAAAGTCTTCAGCGAAAGCGGAAGTTTCATTGTCGGAAGAAACGGTTTTATATGAGGATAAAAACTTATCTATAAAAGCGGAGGTTTGTGCTGGTTCTGGATTCCAATCGTTGTCTTTTAAAAAAGAGACTTTTGCGTGGATTGGAGGAAGCGGCCGTCCGTCTCGGGTGGTAAACAAAGTGATTTCTTGAAAATCACGTAGGCGGATATCAATTTCCTCTATTTTGTTCTTTTGCATTGGCGTTTCCCGAGAAGAATAGGAAAGGGTTGGTGAATCTCCGGATAGAGAGGTCTCGGATGTTGCGTGCTGTTCTTCTATTTTGTCCTCTATACCTGCCATGGCAGAAAAAATCTCCATATCCGAAAGTGCAGATCTGCCGAAAACGAAAATGTGTGCAGAACCTAAAACAACACCTTTTAGGTATTTTGTGAGTTCGTTTTTCTCAAATTGATCTAGTGTTTGTATTGCACAAAACATCGCTACGCGGAATTTCCGAAACAAGGAAAAGTTTTTTTCTAAAGAACTATGTAATAATACCGGAAGTTCATCAATATAGAAAAAATGTGGCGTCCGTGTGTTTTCTGTTCCGGGACGAGATAAAACAGCATTATTAAATGATAATAAGAAAAAAAGCCCAAATGCAACAGCGTTACTATCTCCGCTTGCGAGATCGTAATTGCATAATGTGACTTCGCTATTCATGAGGGCACGGTCAAAGTCAATGGAAGTTTGCGAACAGTAGATTTCTTTGGAATGAGGCATTAGAAGAAATTCGTTAATGATATTTCTTGTTCCTCTGCTCTGGTCTTCCATTTTTGTTCTTCCTTTTCCTAATAAATCTTCTTTTATGTATTGGATTATAAAAGTGTATCTTTGCGTATTGCTATCTATCGTTTCCAACTTTGATACATGTTCGGGTAATAAATCAAAATTATTGATTAGTGCCTGCAAATCGGCAGGAGTTGCCTGACGCCGGTAAAGAGCCGGTACAGTGTTCATAACAAGGATTGATAGATTGGCAATCATTTGCCGATTGAGACCGGTGAAGTAAGAGTCTGCTTTTCCTTTTAAATCGGTGATTACCTGCATTACGTCACTAAAAACAACCGCCTTTTTTACGATTGCCTGATGCTTTTGGTCCTTGCTGAGTGCTGGAGAAACATAGAAGGGGTTCATACCAGTCCAATTTGATTTAATATTGCCATCTGCGTCCCTTGTTCCGTCAATCCGATGGTATGGAATTTTCCTTGCATCACAGAGGCGGGCGACATCATCGCACAGAGAGTCATCTGGGGCAAGTACGGTAATTCCACAGACTTGGTGTTTAAGATGTAAATCCTCCAATTTTTCGGAAAGCTTTGCTTTCTCTGAAGTATTTAAATCATCTGCAGGAGAGAATTTGTTTATAGAAAAGAAATTATCTTTACTATTATAGATAAACTTCCCGTTTTCTACGAAGGGATGTAAGTCCTTGAGCTGAAGGGCTTCTGCTCTGCAACGGGCATCTAAATCGTTTTTTATGGCTGGAAGAAGCGTGGAGGAGGTTTTTCCGGTTCCGCTAGTACCATCTACAAGAGTGTGCAGATAACGATCCTTTTCGGAAATTACAATGGTTTTCCCGTTCGTCATATCTTTTGCGATAGAGAGTGGGTAGGAGACGTTTTTGCGGTCGGTTCTTTTGCCTAAAATATTAGTGATTTTGAAGGTGAGTAGCACATCCCTGCTCTTTTCATCTTGAACAGAATGAAGGATTCTTTTTAAGGAAAGGTATATAAAAACTCCTAGTGGGAGTTCTACTATGATCCTTGCCAGAAAAAGCACCATTCGTTTAGTGAAAATAGCATCTGTTTTTATTGCCATAATGTGAGGAAGAAAAAGTACTGACAATAATTGAAATAAAATGCCTGTGAGGATCGTGGTTTCAAAAACGGAAATAAGAATAAAAAACCATAGTTTGTATCTGTGGAAATCTAGGTGACAGGTGCCAGTGCCTGCAATCCACAGAAGGGGAGGAAATAAGAGCGCAACTGTACGGAATAATATTCCGTGAGGAGCTAGTGTGTAGTCTAAACGGTAAAGACTAAAAAGGAGAAGGATACCATATATAATGGATCCGAGTGTGAAGATGGCACATAAGATATTGAAAATGTGTTTACTCTTGCAAGCAGAATGTTTGTCGTGGCTAAATTGTTTTAGCAGTTTTTTTAAATGACATTGCGTCATAAGATATTTTCCTCCTTCTTAATAATGTGAAATTGTTCATCAAATTCATCGTATTCTAAAAGAATTTGAGATGTTATTTTTGCTTCAGTAATCTGGTAAATAGGTGCAGGGGTGGGTTGGTATATGGAATCAATATCTGCAAACAGCAGGTGTATGGTGTCGGAATATAGGCATTTGCTTAAAAAAGTATTACAGTAATTCGTAATATCCTTTCTTTTTCCAATTAACAGTAAGATTACCTGTGTATGTTTTGTGCTGTTTTTAAAAAAGTGACGGATACGTATATGGGAACTCAGGTCAATAGAAGGAAATTCTATGGCAAGAGTTCCGTAAATACTATGCTGCAGTCCCATTCGGAAAGTGAAATTAATAGTGTTGTGAAATTTTATGGGTGAATGGAAATGCCAATTATCAGTGTTTAAGCCGTTGTAAAACAAAAGTTCGTAAATTTTTGTTTGGAAAGAAGTATCTTCGGCGGCAATCAAAGGAATGTAGCTTGGTAATTGATGATTTGCGCATACGTATAAAGGGATTCCTTCTAAGGCACTTAAAAGCATTTGTGGATCGACATCTTCGTAGAAACTCGAAAAATGCGATTTGAGACGCTTTTGAAAAAGGGTGTCTAATTCTTCGTCTAATGCTTGTGAGGTAGCCGAAACGTGCAAATATGCTTTCTTGAGGGCGTTAGCGTCCTTTGCAGATTGGATTTCAGGGTGCAGGCGATATATATTTTCAAATCCAGAAAATTCTTTTAGAGTAACGGTTTCTTTGAGTGGTGATGTTGAAAGGGTCTGCAGGAATTGAGGGTAATCCAATTCTATGTTGTGTGTTTTTTCTAGTAATTCCCATAATTTTGTGAATTTTAGGAGTAATTTATAAATAGAAAAAGCAGGCTTTTGCGCTGATTTCTTACGGTGTGGAAAGGCAAGGCAAAACACCAGTCTGTTTTTGGAATTTGAATTAAAAAAGCCTCCCTGGATATAGTTTTTTAGTTTATTGAGAAGTATGTTTTCTGATTGTGTACCATTATCCTGTTCGATGTAGTATGTAAAACAATCACAATATAGGCAACCGTCACTTCGAGGAGGGACATTGTGATTGTTGGAAATTCCTGGTAACCTTGGCTCTAAAATCCATGGACGAGGTTGGCTTGTGGGAAGGGAAATGTAGGAAAAATAAAAATCGTTTCCATGAATTCTGTGAAAAAGTTGCTGGATACCTGCAGGGGGACGCTTTTCCCAATTAATGTGAAGAGATTGGGCATATTCAGAGGGGAGCAGCTTTTTTAAAAAAACACGTCCTTTTGCACTAAGGTAAAAATATTTTATCTGACTGTTGGCAGTGACTTGCTTGCTGTATATGAAACCTTCGGCTTCCAGACGTTTTAAGGAGAGCCTTCCGGAAGTTTCTGTGAGTCCGTGGAGTTTGGTTAAGTGAAGTTGCCGGTAAGTGATGGTGTTTGTTTGAAGCAATAAAAATAAATCGAGATTCTTTTTTGTAATGGAAAAAAGCCTGGCATTTGCGCACAGGCTTTTTTCAAATGGTGTATATTGGAACATGTATGACTCCTTTCTGGTTTAATAAAATGGTTTTCGGGATGTATAAAATACAAGGAAACCTGTCTCCAGGAATTTTACTATACCAGAATTCCAAAAGGAATGCGGAATCAATATGTCTTAGTATAGCAAGCCTTGTGAAATATGGCAAGATGATTTTGTAAAGAAATAGATAGGAATATGTTATAACACAAACACATTATATAAATATAACACAATAAAGATACGAAAGAATTGAAAAAAATGTAATGATAATATGTTATAACACAAACACGTTAAACACATATATAACTCAATAGAAATTTGCTTGCATAATCAAGGGCAATGGGATATAATGATGTTATCAAAGTAAAAAAAAGGGGATAATGTATATGGAGAAACTAGAGAAAGAGGTGCTGGGATTAGACCCAATGTTGGATAACGAAAAATTAAAAACGAGGTCTTATAGAGTAACTGAGGCCATGGAACAAAAAATCAAAGATATTACAGATGAATTGGGAGATGGTTATTCACAGAAAGATGCGTTTTTAAAAATGATTGCGGCGTATGAGCTTCAAAGAGCAAAAGGTGTTTTTGGAGAAGATGCAAAGATTATTGAAGAAATTGAGTCATATACGAACATGATTATGAAAAGTTTTTTAGTTCAAGTGGAAAATAAACAGCATTTGGAGAAAACGATTGGTGCTAAGTATGATTCACTTCTTGTATCAAAAGATCAAGTAATTCAGGAACTTCAGCAGCGAATGGCAATGCTTAGCGAAGAAAAGAAAAACGCAGAGCAGGAGAATGAGACAACACAGGAGCTTTATGGGCAGCTTCTTACGAAAAATGAGGAACTGGATAAACAAGTAAGAGCTCAGAAATTGGATTTTGAGGAAAAATTAAGTGATAAGAGTTCGCTTAACGATTCTTTACAGGAAACCTGTAAAGAACTGCGCGCGAAAATGGATGCCATGAAAGAGATGGTAGAGCAGGCGCAGGGCGTGTTGGAAGAAAAGAAACAATTAGATGAACAGAACCAGGAGTTGGAAAGACAAGTCAGTGATTTGAATAGACAAATTCTTCAGGAAAAGGAAATTGTAAAAGAAGAAGCCATTCGCCGCGAAGAAACTGTGCGGCTGGTAGAAGAAAAGTCGAAACTGGAGCATGAGAAAAAAATATTGGAGATTAATCAGGCACATATGCAGGAGATGGAAGAGTTGAAAAAGAAGTCGCAGGCAGAAATTGACCGGTATCAAGAAAAATATAGGCAGTTATTGGATCAGCTAAGTGCTGGGAAATAGCTAAATCTTAAATATAGTCTCACTTAAACATAAGTTTTAGTTATGCACCTTGAAAATTCAATAACTGGCAATAATTCAGTTGTCAATGTTCTATGATTTACGTTGCTTGTAGTTTCGACTTCAACAGAGTAGGAATAATATCAATAAATGCATCTGCTAATATCTCGATTTTATCATCTGCTATATTCAAGTTGTCTGCAAGCAATTCCCAGAACATTTGAAGTAATAATTGGAATGCCTGTATCCATCTGATATCAGACATTTCATCTGAAAAGTATAAAAAGAGTTCACTAAGAGACCGTTCGTCGTTTGATTCACGGCTTTCAAGGGATAACATCATATATCCGGCAAATACTATTGCGGTATGTGCCGTCATTGCATCATAGAAGATGAGTCTGCATTCTTGACTTAAATGTAGATAACTTTTACAGAATTTGAAAAACACTTCAATATTCCAGTATTTTCCATAGGTGCGGACAATCTCATTTTCATCCAATCCCGTATTAGTTGAGTTGAAATGATATAGAGGTATTCTTTTCGGTAATTTTTATTCCAAACATAAACTACCGAAAAGAATACTTTTTCCGTCTTTTATAACCCCAATCATTACGGATAAAAGATATTTGGAACGCCTCCTGCGTTTTTTGTTTTTACTGTAGATAGTTGTTGAGGACATATCATATTTTGCCAGAATAGTAGAACTCTTCGCACATTTTAACAATTCCAGCATTACAGATGTACCTTTTCAAATAAACAACTGACATTTCTTGTGTCCGACAGTTCTTTTATTCATGATAGCTTCTTCCTTGATTTAGATCTTCTTATTTTTGAAGGAAAGAAGCATATTGCTGATCGGGAGAAAAGGACTTCCATCAGACCAGCCTGACGTAAGTATCCGAAAGACGTATTTGTAAACACGTTTTGCATAATCATATACTTTTGTGAGAAGTTCTGCTTTTTAGAGCGATTTCTTTCAAACATGGAATCTGGTAAAAAATTTCGAATAGTTTTAGAAACTTGGTTATCATTTTGGATGTCTTGCGTTATATTTTTATTCATAACATGAGTCCTCCGGTTTTAATTGTTTTGGGCAACTCAATTATATCAAACTAGACGGCATTCGTGATATTTTATGCCAGTTATTATTGAACTTTCAAGGGGCATACTCACTTATTTAAGTGCGAAGTTTGAGGGAATTATAGGAAAATCCTTTGGAATCCTATAATTAAAAAAATGCAATTCGTGCAAAGATGCGTAGCTCGCGGAGATGAAATTATTACTTCGTGAACTGTTTGCGCGTAGATTGCGCTATTGACAATCTTTTTTATAGAACAGTTTTGGACTGTACGAAGAGAGAAGGAATATTTAGATGGGAAAAATAGTTAGTTTACGAGAGGCAATTAATTTAATATGGGAAACAGTGGAGATAGGGCAGGAGATGGAATCGGGATGCCCGTATCTGTTTATTGTGGGTGCGGGAATTTCAGCGCCGGAAATTTTGACTGCGAATGGTATTATTGGCCAATGTAAAAAGAAAGTGGAACAGTTATGTCAGGGAGAGGATGAAAAGCTGCAAAGGATATGCGATGTAGCGGAGAGACTGAGAAAAAATAGTGCGAAATATTATTCTTATTGGCTTGAACAGGCATACAAGAATAAAATTCACAGACAGCAGTATTTAAAAAATATTATGAATGATTCCAAAATTTCCATGAGCAACCTTTTGCTGGCACAGATTTTGAACACAAAGACGATTGCGACGACGGTAATCACACCGAATTTTGATAATCATCTACTCAAAAGTCTGAATTTACTTGGAAATTATGATGTGTTTTCGGCGGATAATATGTTGGATAATATCGCATTGAATGCAAACTCGAAAACAGTGCAGATTATGCACGTTCACGGAACATACGAATTTTATGATTGCTGCAATTTGGAGAGCGGGATTGCGAAAATTGCGCAGGGACAGGGAATCAAAACAACTGCAAGCACGATTAAGGCGTTTTTGAAGACAAAATCACCGATTGTCATTGGATATAGCGGTTGGGAAGACGATATAATCATGTCAAAATTGAGAGAGCGTTTGGAATATGCGGCGTTGCCCTATAAATTAATCTGGTTTTGTTATTCAGGAAAAGATTATGAAAAACTTCCGGGGTGGCTTAGAGAGAACAAAGAGGTTGTGTTTGTTTTGCCGGAGAAAAAAATGGATATGCGAAGTAAGATTGAAAACAGAATAGAAGATAAAGCGGAAGATACAGTGCTCCTGGCCGAGGACGTTCTGTCGGAGCTCATCGCTCGATTTGGTTTTAAATCCCCGAATTTGTTCAGCAATCCGATTCAATATTATATCGATCTGATTGATAGTTTTCTGCCAGAAAAGATAGAAATTTTCCCAATAAAGTCATGGAAGCGCTGCTTGGATTATGTCGAGGAGCACTTGGGGGATATTGAAAACAGTATTATTTTGTTGGATGAGTCTGCAGCTAGAAAAGATATTGTAGGTACAACAAGTATTTTGAAAAAGATGGACTATACGTTTATTCCGACAGATGATTTGGAACATATTCTATCGGGTGTGATTATGCCAATATTCTCGAGCCAAAACAGGATTGAAGATATGAGTGCTCAGCTTGCATTTTTGGATGTGGTTTTAGATTTGCTTGCTGCAAAGAAAAAAGATATTTCGGAAGAAGAGATGGCAAAATATTTGAAAAAGCTTATGGGGGCGATGACATATCCCGGAAAAGATTTGGGAAAAGAAAAACTCATACAGGTATTTGACAAGATGCTTGGGATTGCTTGTCTGGAAGAGCAGAGACTTCTTCTTTTGGAGGCAAAGTCAGAACTGGTCGATGGCGAGGAGCAAAAAATCTTTTAAACGAGGTTGTTACATCTGGAAGCCAAAAGCTGGACAATGAAAAAATTGCGAGATTAGTATTAAATGAAGTCTATTGGCAGATAAAATTACAGGAAATATTGATAGAGGCGCATAAAAATTTGTTGTATACTATCCAGGTGAAGTATGCGGAAAATGAGAAAGTTTTATAATATTTTTACGCCATTCTTATTGAGAGTTATGAGTAGTGTATTAAAGAAGCTGAGATTTTGACGAGTAGAGAGCGTTAAAATCTCAGCTTTTTGTATGCAGTCTACAGTCAAGAGCTGTCGGTTAATGCCAATTTTTAGACTCTAAATCTTAAAATACGAATCTCCTGTAGTAATCAGTGTTTTTGATACCTGATCTTCTACAGGAGATTTGTATTTTTTCTTTTCAGTTAGTCTTCAAAAGACAATGTCATTTAGTTAATTTAGGACAAAAGAAAAATTTTTCTGTAAAATAGAAGTCTGCCCCTCTAAACAGACAGATTGGAGGGACAGACGTAGGAATTTTTTATGAAAGATGGTTTTGTAGATATTTTGCAGCATGGCAAACAAACAGATTTATATCTGCCTAAAAAAGGATATTATAGATATTGATGAAACTGCTTATGCTGCACGATATATAAAATATCGTGGCTTTCGGAAGTGTGCGGTTTGAAGTCTTGGAAATTGGCGTTCATTCCGAACAGGGTTCAGCTCTTTTTGAAGCAGTGCCGTCAGATCTATGGAGTCTTTCTTTGTGCAGGAACGAAGAAAGACCCTACAAATATGTGCAGCTATGCTGGAATTCACCTTGTATTCATACTTGGTATTCCCATGTGTTACAACGGTATGATTGACTATCGCTTCCGTTATGTTATATGCAATTAGCTTTGAACCTCCTTTTTATGGCTGCGGACAAGGGTAACATTTACCTGAATATCAAAAGAATCTGTATCAGGGAAATCAAAATTTTTAACAAGTCCCTTTGAAAGAATGTCTTTTGAGCGAAACAGGAAATCCTGATTTTTTTCTAGAACATGAGCCATGTTGTTATAAGAGCAGTATCCTCTGTCACCGATAAAGGCATCGTTCGTGTCGGGAAGTACATGATGTCTGTCAACCATGTCACAGAAAGCCCGGAAATCGTCTTTTTGATGAACAGGCTGGATCAGGGCATCGGAATAAGTATGCTTCTGCAGGTCATAAAACGCATTCAGGTGCATACTGAAAACCCCTTTTGTTGAATGCCCTTCTGACACAAAATATTCGGGAGAGCAAAAGAAAGGTCTGCTAAAGAAAGTAAAAGAGGATCCGTCCGCAGCAAAGAAGCGGTAGTCAGATGTTTTCTTTTGATTCTGGACAGAGGAATTGAAGTAGTGAAAAACAGCTTCCAAGGCATCTGGTTTAAGCTTTGCCCTTTGCTGGTTGGTCCTATGTCAAGAAAAAGTACAAATTAAATGTAACCAATTTTCTCTGTTCTGAGCGAAGTTTAACTTGCTATTTTTACTGCATTCTCCTCGATGTTTTCAAGATATTGTTCCTCATATTCATTTGGAGACAAATATCCACAATGACTGTGAATGCGTACGGTATTACAAAATATTTCGATGTATTCAAAAATCAATTTATGTGCATGTGCATAATTAAAGATTTTAAACCGGTTGATCCATTTTCTCTTCAAAAGTGCATGGAAAGATTCTATACAGGCGTTATCCCATGGATATGCTTTCTTTGAATAACTGTGAATCATACCTTTGGTTGCTTTTTGAAATGCTTCCGATACGTACTGGCATCCTCTGTCGCAGTGGAAGATCAACGGTTTTTCAACATTTCTGACACGTTTTGCTTTTTCAACACATTCCACTACATGGGATGCCTCCAGCGTCTCACTCAACACCCAGGAAATGATTTTTTTTGAATACAGATCCATCACACTGGTAAGATACACAAATCCTTCAAATGTCCAAATATAAGTGATATCTGAACACCAGACAGCATCTGGATGAGTGGGATTGAATTCCTCGTTGAGGATATTTTTGAGTTTCTGGCTGAAATCAGAATCTATGGTTGTCTGGATATATGGTTTCACCCAATGGGCTTTAATTCCCATTTGACGCATATAATTTCCAACTGTTTTTTCGGAAACATACTCCCCGGATTTTCGCAATTCTGCAGTAATTTTAGGAGCACCGTAGTTTTGATGGGATTCCTCGTAGATCTTTTGAATTTTTTCTTTTAAAACTGCACGGCGAACAGACGTGTCCGAAGGAACCCGTTTCTTCCATGCATTATAACCCGAACGTGAAACGCCTAATTTTTTCAGTATTCCGCTGACAGAAACCTGACGTTTCACGGGCAGGAATTTGATTTCTTTCACGTACTCAGAAGTAGCCGTGTAAAGAGCTTCTGTCAGTTTCCCAGAATACCGATTGCTTTTTTTAACACTTCAAGGGCATCCTTCGTATCTCGTAATTCACGTTGCAATCTGGCAATCTCTTTCGTTTCCTCACTTGCATAATTTCCAGAACCACGGGCAGGAACTTCTCCTTTATGTTCCTTTGCTGCTTTCATCCAGTTTTTCAGTGCAGATTCGCTGACTCCAAGATTCTCCGCAGTCTTGCGAAGGGCAGCTCAGGATGATCCAAGCGATACTGTACTGCATCCTCTTTAAACTGTTGGGAACATTTTGTACCTTTTGCCATAACCATTCTCCTCCTTGATCTATGACTATCATATACTATTTATTGAAAATGGTCATGTTTATTTTGTACTATTTATATTCTAACACCAATCTTATGGTTGCAATAGAACTTAACGATATATCAGCCATAGTGATATCACATAACTCTTATACTCTGCATCCACTGTCATGTAAAAGTGTTAGGATTACTCGATACTGGAACCAGTATTAGAATTGACATTCGGATAGTTTATAAGTGTTGATATCTGTTCTACCGTCAGGAAGGAAACTTCTTAAGGCGTTGCTACCGCTGCATTAAAATGGTACTTGACATGTATAAAAAAAATGATATAGTACAGTACAGAGCAGTACAGTACAGTTAATATATTAACTGTACAAATATAGAGTGGATTCTAAGAGGTAGAGAATTGGATATAATAGTAAATAATCATAGTAAAGTACCAATTTATGAGCAGATTACAAACCAAATAAAGGCTATGATAGAAAATGGCAAGCTAAAAGAAGGAGATATTTTGCCTTCAATGCGTGGTCTTGCAAAATCATGTCAAATTAGCGTTATTACAGCACAGAAAGCGTATGAGGATTTGCAAAGAGATGACTATATTGAAACAGTACAAGGAAAAGGAACTTATGTTGCGAGAGTAGAAAAGCAAAATGCTTATGCAGAAATTGATCAAAGAAAACTTCAAAAGTGTATTGAGGAAATTAATAGTATTATTCAAGAATATCAATTAGATTGTGATGTTGTGATTCAGAAATTGTTAGAACGAGCCGGGAAGAAAGGAGATATATATGAGTAATATTTTGGAAGTTAAAAACTTGTCTAAGCATATGGGTGAAGGAGGAGTGATAGATATTTCATTTTCGGTTCCATATGGAAGTATAGTTGGGTTGATTGGAGAAAATGGAGCTGGTAAGACGACAATTATTAATACTATTTTAGGTTTAATGCATAAAGAAGAGGGAAAAATCAATATATTTGGTATAGCTAATGAGAAATTAAACAAGAAAATGATGGAAAAAATAGGAGTTGTATTTGATAGCAATAGTTTTCCAGTATCTTTTACACCAACTAAAATTAATAATGTTTTGAAAAAGACATATGACTCTTGGGATGAAAATATCTTTTATACCTATTTGAAACGATTTTCTATACCAGAGAATAAAAAAATAAAAAATTTTTCACAAGGAATGAAGGTAAAACTTAATTTGGCAACAGCATTGTCGCACAATGTCAATTTACTTATATTAGATGAAGCGACAAATGGTTTGGATCCAATTGTGCGTAATGAAATATTGGATATATTCCTTGAATTTGTTCAAGAGGAAACTCATTCTATATTAGTTGCGTCGCATTTGATTGCAGATTTTGACAAGATTGCTGATTACATTACTTTCATCCATGAAGGGAAAATAGTATTTAATGAAAATAAAGACTCATTAAAATCCGAATATTGCATAGTAAAATGTGGTGTGTCTAATATTGAAGAGATTGATAAAAAAGATATTATTAAATTTATAAAAAAGGATTATGAATATCAATTTTTGTCTAAGGATAAAACAGCAATGGAAAGTAAATATAAAGATTTTGTTGTTGAAAATGTAGACGTTGAAGAAATAATGTTATTTTATATTAAAGGTAATGATATCGAATAAAAAGGAGGAAGAAGATGAGAGGATTAATAGCAAAGGATTTATACATGATGAAAAGTAATTTGTTGTTTCTATCTATTACAATGATTATTGTAGGTGGGTGTATATCCATTTTGACAACACCTGCTGTAATTATTACTGTAGCTGCAACTATATTCAGTGTGGTAGAGGTTACAACAATAAATATCGATAAATCTTGTGGTTGGATTAAGCTTGCAACTACAATGTTTCCAAAAAGAGAAGAATATTTGGAAAGTAAATATATATTGTACATGGTTTTGTGCTTTGTTGGAACGTTTTTGGGAAATATTATATGTATAACTGTAATGGGCTTTAGTGGAAACATAAATATCTATGTTTTGGAAGTGTTTACATTAATTGGATTGAATATAACATTGATGTCTGGAATCATTAGCATTCCTTGTACAATATATTTTAATGAAGAACTCTCAGCGCTAGCCTTATTAATTTCCTATATAATAACTGGAGTTGTTGGAGCAGTAATTTTATGGGGAATTGGAAATTATTACGCTATTAATACTATTTTAATGGAAGTCTTGCTTATACTTTTCCCAATTGTTTTGTTACTTTATTTGCTTTCATTTTTTTTGACAAGACAAATTTTTGAGAAAATGGAGCTTTATTAAATGTAGGTGATAATTTCCGTGAAGTTGTGATAAATACCTGGCCAATATTTATTATTAGACTTTTGGGGATTATTATAAAGAAAAATTTAAAATCTAAGGAGAAAGTCATTATGGAAAACACAAAAATCCCAATCGGAACAGTTGATTTAAGAGAATTGGATGATATTGCATTAGCTGCTTGTATATTCCATTTAAGTAGTGCACTTTTTCCGGGAATTCAGGGTTCTTCCGCAATTATCCGTATTATTCAACCTTCGCATGCATTAGTTTTGCTGCTAAAAGTCCTTTGCTGCATCTCCCATACATAGTACGTTTTACCATTTTTAGTTTACTATTTGTTCCCTCGACAAAACCATTTGAAAGTTCACTGGCAACAGAATTTTCCACAGCTTCTATATCCTTTTCTAATCCATTTGCAAACCGGGATATCTCTTTTAAATCAGAGTTTTTGTACCGTTCTATAAACAAATACAATAGAGGCATACTTTTCTTTTCGTATATTTCGCGGAATTCTTGAACACAACGCATCAATTCTCTGAGTTTGGGATATTTCTGTAAAATATATGCCTTATGATTTGCACTAAGTTCCACTCCCATCCAAAGATAACGGAATATGCCGTTTCGTGAAAGGTGGTCATATTTTTGTAATGCCTTTTTGTTTTGGAGTGCTTCAGGTGAAGAACTTTTGTAAATTGCAACATCAATTTGGAATCGTTCTATGATTTTATTCATATAGTCATATGCTGCAGATTGACCGCCTTTATATCCTTTTTCAATAACATTGCGATATACATCTTTTCGACTGATGCCAGAAGTTAAAGCTTTGATAATATAATCATAAAACTGATCCATTCCGCTACGAAAATCCTTTTTACAAAGTGCTTCATATTCTCCATTGAGATATTTTGTTACGGTATTTCTGCTGCAATGTAATACTTTAGAAATTTGGCGTTTACTGTATCCAGCAGAGTTATATTCCTTTATCGCAGTGTACAGTTGTACCCTTTTTTGATTATATTCGCTAAGGTTATCCACACTACATGGCATTTTTTTTACTATCGTTTTCAACTGATGGTTCTGCAATGCTGTTAGAATCAGATGGGATTCTGATATCAACGGGCAATACAGAATTTATAGTATTTCTTATGGCCTCTAATAAATTTTGATGAAGATGAAATCTGTCAGCAATCTGCATAGCATCGGGCAATATTTCCTTTATGGCTGCTGAATAAGCACTTGCCCGGTCTCGTGTCACCGCTTTTACATGTTTATTTTTACTTAACCATTCTTTTAATGTTTTACCATCACGTCCATCTAAAATTGCCACTGGTTTATGCGTTGCCTCATCTACAATAATTGTCCCATAAGTATGCCGTTTCTTAAATGCAAAATCATCCACTCCAATGATGCTTCCACATGGTACTTCCGATTGTGCTACATATCGTTTGGTTAACAATCGGATAATGCTGTCGCCACTGGTTTTCAGATTCATAGAACGGCAGATACGAGCACTACCTTCACAGCTTGTTTCCAATGCCAAAGTACATATAAAATCTTCACAACGTTCTGTCATACGGCTGTAATAATTCAAAAAGCCATCCACATTTTCAACAAAAGTTGTAACATCACAGGACGAATTGTCGCACTGATACTCGTAAGCATTTACGATTAAATACGTGGTCCTACCCAAAATCGGAAGATCTTGAAGTTTTCTTTTATAAGTACCATGTTTATGTTCTGAAGCCACTCCACACTTGGGACATGTACAATTTTTTGATTGCACAGAAACATGGATATAAATTTCTTTTTCGTTTTGAGTTACTTCTGTGATGCCTATTTCTTCCGGGTAAAATTTTTGTAAATCAAGAGTATCTTTCATTTGTTTCAATTCCTTCCATAATGACAAAATTCCTAAGACAATTCTATCATTTTAGCACTTTTGTTTCAATTCCATTTACGGATAATTGCGGAAGAACCATTGCAGGTTCTTCCGCACTTTTCCGTAATTCTTTGATTAGAACTTATGCAAATACCCGAAATACTAGATTTCAAAAGTCAATGTTTATAGAAAAACGGAACTTTGCGGAAGAACCCTATTGCATTGGAATACTCACTGCTGGAACAGGCGGTCCGGAACCGCGATTATCAGTTCTTTCTTGCATTGTTACAACAGCACTTGCTTCAGGTCTTGTGTCTGGAGTTGCTACATATGTTACAACAAGTAAAGACTGAGTAAAAATCAAATTTTCAAGTTACTAAAAAATAGGAAAAGTGTTTGGACAAGGGGCTGCCATATAGCCAATGTCAATAAGTTAAGGATTGTCCCAACAACTTCATTATGAATGATCAAATA
>OBZK01000199.1_pt1 | contig 67352 bp, 58 predicted proteins | sample 1495511 | NCBI WGS metagenome assembly OBZK01 (sample SAMEA2580233, study PRJEB22360) | human gut metagenome | biome: human gut; feature: human-associated habitat; material: faeces | place: Denmark | collected 2008/2010
CAACATAGGCTTATAGCCTCAGAGAAAACCACGTCTTTTAGGCGTGGTTTTTATTTACTCCAATTGTCATAGCGAGAGTAAACATGTAAGTTTTGTAATTGTTGAGTTTGATTTTAATGAAACAGATAAAATTGAAAAAATTAGGTTCAAAAATTATTTGAATTCATTAATATTACTTGTTGAAGACGATAGTAAAATAATTGGTGATCATTCACTTGAAGGAATGAAAGTATTATCAGTGTTAAAGGATTATTGGTATTAAGTAATTAACAATGATAAAGCGGTACGATTATCTAATAAATTAGACTTTGAAATCATCAGAACATATGACAAATATATGTGTATTTAAAATATTATGATACTTATTTAATGAATTTATATTTAAAATAAAAACAAGTAGAGGGAAAGCTACTTGTTTCTATCATTCAGATAGAGGGAAAACTATCTGTTTTTATATTGATATCAGGGAAAGGATATCATGAAGAGTAGTCAATTAGAGAAAGGATTGAAAAAACTATTTAAAACTATCCTGACTACAGTTGTTAGTATAGAAAATAACTATCGTTAGAATTAGTTATAATTGTACCAAAATAAATTTTATTTATGGTTAATTATGGTTTAGAAAAAATAGTGATTAAAATGTAGTGAGAAATTTATAATTTATATTAGTGATCAATATTTTTAAGGTATGTTGTAAATTGAAAATAATTTTATAGATTCAATATTAAAAATGATTGAATTTATTATATAGATACGGTATAATTATACTTGCCATTACAATAGGCGGCTTCGAACCATGTCAGGACCGGAAGGTAGCAGCATTAAGAATCCCCGTCTATGTGTAGTGGTTTTTTGTATAAAGGAGAAAGTCATGGATCAAGATCTTGAATTTATGGAAATTGCATATCAAGAGGCTTTAAAATGTTTAGATATGGATGAAGTGCCAGTAGGAGCAGTGATAGTTAAAGATGGAAAGATTATTGCATGTGGACGCAATCTTCGTGAAACCAGTAAAAGAGCAACGGCACATGCTGAGATAATAGCAATTGAAGAAGCCTGTCGAACATTAAACTCATGGTATCTTGATGAGTGTACATTATATGTGACTCTTGAACCTTGTGTAATGTGCTCTGGTGCTATAATTAATAGTCGAATTCAGCGAGTTGTATTTGGTGCTTTTGAATCACGCTGGTTAGCCCTAACTACGATTTATCAATCGGATATTCCTGTTAATCATCAGCCCGTGATTGTCTCCGGGGTATTAGGAGATAAATGCTCAAAAGTGATAAAGGATTATTTTAAAAACAAACGTAAGCGGGATAAAAGTTAATTCTTTTATCCTTTTTATTAGATAATATAGTATAATAAATAAGAATGAGGAGTGATTAGTGATGTCATATAAAGCTTTATATCGGTCATATCGGCCCCAAACATTTGGAGAAGTTGCCGGTCAAGAACATATTGTAACAACTTTGAAAAATGCTATTAAAGAAAATAGAATTTCACATGCTTATTTATTTGCCGGACCACGTGGAACAGGGAAAACAACAGTAGCTAAACTTTTAGCCAAAGCATTAAATTGTACTGGTGAAAATCCTCCATGTGATCAATGTCCTAATTGTAAGGCTATTACTGTTGGGGAACATCCTGATGTTATTGAAATTGATGCTGCGAGCAATAATGGGGTTGATGAAGTTCGAGACTTGATTGATAAAGTAAAATATGCACCAATTAATGGTAAATACAAAGTATATATTATTGATGAGGTTCATATGATGTCAACTGGTGCTTTTAATGCGCTATTAAAAACTTTAGAAGAACCACCAGCTCATATTGTTTTTGTTTTAGCAACTACAGAACCGCATAAAATCTTGCCAACAATTATTTCTAGATGTCAACGATTTGATTTTAAGAAAGTAGAAAACCATGATATTATTTCAAGATTGGAATATGTCTTAAAATCTGAAAATAAAAAATATGAATTACCTGCACTTGAAAGTGTTGCTAAATTAGCTGAAGGTGGAATGCGGGATGCTTTAAGTATACTTGAACAATGTTTGGCGTATAATAATGAGTTGACGGTTGAAAGTGTTAATATGGTATATGGCTTGCTATCAATGGATAATAAAATTTCATTTATTAAACAATTGTTATCTAAAGATATAAAAGGGGTTTTGACTTCCCTTGATAATATGTTAAGTGGCAGTATCGATATTAAGCGGCTTACTTTTGATTTAGTTGATGTATTAAAGGATATTATCATTTATAAAAATACTCAAGATGTTTCAATTTTATTCGTTTTAACACAGCAAGATGTTGATAATTTGGCACCGTATATTTTGGTAGAAGAAGCTTTTGAAATTATTGATATATTAATTGAAGCTAGCAGTCATTACAGTCAATCTTTAGATGCTAATACATATTTTGAATTGGCTATGCTTAAAATATGTAATCGTATTAAAGAAGAAAATAAATTAGCAATTGATAATTCTAAAGCAATTGAACAGGTAAATATTTTACCTGTAAAAGATACTGCTAAAGCGATACCTGTGGTTGAGGAAACAGATTCACTTCCAGAAGAAGTAATTGAAGATGAGATTATCGAGGAAGAGTTAAATAAAGGGGTTATTGAATATGATCCGGAAATTGAAGAAAGTATTCCTGAAGAATTAAAAGCTAAGGCTGATGATATTACAGAAACGGTGGTTCCTGAAGAAGTTGCTGAGGGAACTCTGGAAACAGTTATAAGTAATAGTGATGTTTCTTTGCCTGTTGGGGAAGATATTTCCCAGGAAATTGATGAGAATATTATTGTAAATAAATCACCAGAAAATATTGAGGTGTCTTTTAGTGATATTTTAAATATTTTAGTTCAAGCTGATCGCCGGGTTTTAAATGATATTAAAGAAAAATGGACAGTTATTGCTAGATATCGATTCAATTTAAATACTGCTAAATTTGCCTCAATGTTATGTGATGGTAAGCCAGTTGCTGCTGCCCCAGGAGGAATAATTGTAGCTTTTGAGCATCAACCAAATGTTAATGAGGTGAATGAAACTCAAAATTATTATCAGTTAAAGAATTTTTTAAAAGAGGTTCTTGGTGAAAATTATGATTTTATTGCAATTAAAAATTCACTTTGGCCAGATATGCGCTCAAAGTATATTGATATGAATCGGGCGGGAACATTACCCGCACCTGAGCCAATTGTTTTACATCATATTGGTGAATTTAAAGAAAAGAGAGCTGAACTAAATGATGCTCAAGCTATGGCGGTTGAGTTATTTGGTGATTTGGTTGAGTTTGAAGAATAAAAGGAGGTTACGATGAATTATCCCCAAGCATTCCAAGATTTAGTTGATTGTTTTAAGCGTTTGCCAGGTATTGGTGGAAAAAGTGCAGAACGATTAGCATATCATGTTTTATCAATGGATAAAAAATATGTAGATGAATTTTCTGCAGCAATTGGCAGTATTCAAACCAAAATTCATTATTGCAAAAAATGTGGTCATATATGTGAAGGTGAAATTTGTGATATTTGTCAAGATCCAGACCGTGATCAGACGACTATTTGTATTGTTGAGGATCCTAAGGATGTTTTTGCGATGGAAAAAGTAAAAGAATATCATGGCTTATATCATGTCTTACATGGCGCTATGTCAATAATGGATGGTAAAACAATGGATGATTTAAATATTGCAAGTTTATTTGAGCGTTTAGACGACTCGATTAAAGAAGTAATTATTGCGACCAATCCAACTCGTGATGGAGAAACTACAGCTTTATATTTAGCTAAATTATTATCAAAAAAGAATATTAATACTAGTAGAATCGCTAACGGATTACCAATAGGAAGTAATATTGACTATGCTGATGAATTAACATTGTTAAAATCGTTAGAAGGAAGAAAGAAAATATAAACGCCTCATATATTTATATGAGGTGTCTTTTTATGCGTAGAGTTTTATTTGTAATTACTCGAGCTTTTGTAATTTTATTGATTTTAAATATTTTAACAAATAATTATTTTAGCTATAACTTTATTAATATATTTGTACTCTCAATGTTATCCTTACCAGGAATTATTGTAATTTATATCATCTCATTATTATAAAAAATCCGGGAACCGGATTTTTTATTCAATAGGAATATATGTGTTTGTTGTAATTTCTTTTGGAGCTTTTTTAGGTAATGTAATCTTTAACTCACCATTATCATAACTAGCTCGGATATCTTCTTGTTTAACTTCATCCCCAATGTAGAAACTTCTTGAACAAGTACCAGTAAAACGTTCTTGACGAATGATATTTCCTTGATTATCAGTTTCCTTTCCATCAGTAGATTTATTAGCTGTAATATTTAAATAACCATCTTTTAGTTCGATGGAGATATCTTTTTTATCAAAACCAGGTAACTCCATATCAAGTACATAATTATCGTCTACTTCTTTTACATCTGTTCGCATATGAGTACTTGTTCCTTTGAAAAAAGGATCACTAAACATATTTTCAAAAACATCATCAAAAGTAGCAAAACCAGGTAGTAATTTCATATAAACCATCTCCTTTGTTAATAATACAAAATTGAAATTACTTCATGTAATCGATACTTCCTTTGGATTACACTTATATTATAATACATTTTTTAGCACTGTCAAGTATAGAGTGCTAAAAAACTATTAAATTGTAACAAAACCACACATATGGTATAATTTAGTGTGAATTGTTTTTGATTTAAAGATTGAAAGGAAGATAAAATGAAGGGTAAATTCATTACGTTAGAAGGACCAGATGGTAGTGGAAAAACAACTGTGTCAAAAATAGTTGTTGAACAGCTCCAAATGGAAGGATATAAAGTATTATTAACTAGAGAGCCTGGTGGAATTGATATAGCTGAACAAATAAGGAAGATTATTTTAGATACTAATAATATTACAATGGACGCACGAACAGAAGCATTATTATATGCAGCAGCTCGACGTCAACACTTAGTTGAAAAAGTAGCTCCGGCTTTGAACGATGGATATATTGTAATTTGTGATCGCTTTGTTGATAGTTCATTGGTCTATCAAGGTGTAGGGAGAAAAATAGGAATAGAGGAAGTTTATCAGATAAATCAGTTTGCAATTGGTAATATTAAACCTGATGCTACTATTTTCTTTGACTTGCCATATGAAGTAGGACTAGCTCGGATCAATAACGGTGAGCGAGTGGCAGATCGCTTAGATTTAGAATCTGATGATTTTCATAAAGATGTTTATAATGGTTATATGACGATTTGTGAAAAGTATGCTGAGCGAATTACTAAAATTGATGCAAGTAAGACAATCGATGAAGTTGTTGCGCAAGTGATAAATGTAATTAAGAGTAAATTATGAAAGAGTACATAGAAAAGAATCAACCGATTTTTTATAATTTAATAAAAAATGAATTTTCACAACAACGGATTCCGCATGCTTTTTTATTAATTGGAAATAATACTAACATTCCTTTGACTTATCTTGCAATGTCATTGATTTGTGATGAAACATTAGCTTGCGAAAATTGTAATGATTGTCGTAAAGTTAAAGAAAATAAATATAGTGATATTATTCGATTTAATGGTAAAGATAATTCTATAAAAAAGGGTAATATTGAACTGATTCAAGATACCTTTAAAAAGTCTTCTTTAGAAGGAAAAGCTAAGATATATATAATTGAGAATATTGAATATGCTACAAAAGAAGCGATGAATACGTTACTTAAGATGCTTGAAGAGCCAACCGAGGGGATTTATGCAATTTTTACTGCTAATAATGCTAGTCGGGTATTACCAACTATTTTATCTAGATGTCAGGTAATTGATATCAAGCCTGATAGCAAAGAGGTTATAATTGGTGCTTTGTGCCAAGATGGCATTACTAAGGAATCTGCTCATATTTTAGCTTATTTGGCCCCTAGTATAGAAGAAGCTAAGACTTTATACGATGAACGCTTTGAATATATGCAATTGCAAGTAATAAATTTTATTGAGGATTTATTTTTAAAGAGAGCTAATTTGATTATTAATACTCAGACTAATTTATTAAAAAAATATAAAGAGCGTGATGATATAAAATTGTTTTTAAATATGTTAGTATTAGCGATGAAAGATATGTTTCACGTGAAACATACTGATGATATTGTATATTGTGAACATCAAGAATTTTTGAGAAATATAAAAATTGATGAGAGTCAATTGATTAAACAAATAGAAATTATTTTAGAAACTATTTATACTATCGAAAGCAATGCTAATGTACCGATGCTGATGGATAGTATGATGTATAGACTATAGAAGGGATATATTATGGAAAAAATTAAATTGGCAAGTGTTAAATTTAAAAGTGCTGGTAAAGTTTATTATTTTTCAACAGATATCGAATTAGATAAAGGTGATAAAGTAGTAGTTGAAACAGCACGTGGAGTAGAACTTGGTGAGATTTCACAGTCATTAAAATCAATAAGTGAATTTAATTTAGATACAGAATTAAAAAAAATTACAAGAAAAGCGACACAACGTGATATTGAAGCCTATAAGAAAAATATAATTGATGCCCAAGAAGCTCTAGTTACTTGCCGTGATATTATTTCACGTTATGATGTAGACATGCAATTGACTAATTGCGAATTTACACTAGATAAGGCAAAAGTGATTTTTATGTATACATCAGATGTACGGGTAGATTTTAGAGAATTATTAAAAGAATTAGCTACGGTATTTAGATGTCGTATTGAATTACGACAAATAGGACCAAGAGATAAAGCAAAAGTAATAGGTGGGATGGGAACTTGTGGATTACCACTTTGCTGCACATCATTACTTGGTGAATTTAATGGAGTATCAATTAATATGGCAAAAAATCAAATGCTAGCTATTAATATTGAAAAAATATCTGGAGCTTGTGGTCGTTTGATGTGCTGTCTTAAGTATGAAGATGAAGTTTATACAATTGAGAAACAACGTTTTCCTAAAATTGGCAGTCGAGTAAAATATGAAGGAAAAGATGTTAAAGTATTAGGACTTAATGTTATTAATGATCTTGTTAAGATCGATAATGGTGGTGCAATTATCTTTGTTAATCTTGATGAAATTAAGTTTAAACAAAAAGATAATAAATAATGTCTGATCAAGAAGTATTAAATTATTTATTAGCTTATAATAATATGAAAATTATCCAAAGAAAAGATATGTTTAATTTTTCTTTGGATACTGTTTTATTAGCTAATTTTTGCACCATAACTAAAGATGTTAAACAAATTATTGATTTTGGTACTAATAATGCGGCAATTCCGTTACTATTATCACAGCGAACCAATCGTCCGATTACTGGGATAGAAATCCAAAAAGAAGCAGTTGATTTAGCAATTAAGAATATTGAATTAAATAATTTAGAAACACAGATTAATATTGTTCACGCTGATATTGCAGAATATGTCAAAGATGCTAAAAAAGTTGGCCTAGTTATTTGTAATCCACCTTTTTTCAAAGTAGATGAGGATAGTAATTTAAATGAAAATGAATATTTAACAATTGCGCGCCATGAAATTAAGATTAATCTAGAAGGAATTATAAAGAGTGCTGCTCGAATACTTGATAATAAGGGAAAGTTTGCCATGGTTCATCGTCCCGATCGGATGATTGATATTTTGAATTTAATGCAAAAGTATGATATTGAACCAAAAAGAATTCGTTTTGTTTATCCTAAGATTGATCGCGACAGTCATGTTTTATTAGTTGAAGGAATGTATAAAGGAAAAAAAGGATTAAAAATTGAACCACCTTTATATGCACATAATGCAGATGGTAGTTATAGTAATGAGGTAAGAAAAATGCTTGGAGAAAATATTGATGAATAGACAAAAAAGTTTTCAAAATGACCGACCATGTTTATATTTAGTTGCCACACCAATTGGTAATTTAGAAGAAATGACTTATCGAGCAATTAGAACTTTACAGGAAGTTGATTATATTGGTGCTGAGGATACCAGAAATACTGTTAAAATATTAAATCATTATAATATTAGAACTAAATTAATTTCCCATCATGAGCATAATTTAGGGCAATCGATTCCTAAATTGATTAATTTGTTGCTTGATGGTAATAATATTGCATTAGTTAGTGATGCTGGTTATCCAGCTATTTCTGATCCAGGTTATGAATTAGTAAAAGCTGCAATCGATAATGAGATAAATGTAATTCCAATTAGTGGGGCTAATGCTTGTTTAGATGCATTAGTAGTTTCTGGAATTGCTCCGCAACCATTTTTATTTTATGGCTTCTTAGATCATCAAGATAAGAAGAAGAAAAAAGAGTTGCAGGTATTAAAGAATTATCAAGAAACGATTGTTTTTTACGAATCTCCGCATCGTATTACTAAGACACTTAAATTAATGGAAGATATTCTTGGAGATCGACCAATTGCACTTTGTCGGGAAATAACTAAAAAACATGAGGAAATTTTACGTGGATCTATAAGTGAAATTACTAAAGTTGCTGGTGATTTAAAGGGAGAAATGGTTATTGTTGTTTCTGGCAATAATAATGTTATAGAAGAGACAGTTTTTGAGCAAACTATTGTTGAACATGTTGATGAATATGTTAGCAAAGGAATGACTGTTAAGGATGCAATTAAAGAGGTTGCTAAATTAAGAAATATTAAGAAAAATGAAGTATATGCTACATATCATCAAAAGGACGAGTAATTCGTCTTTTTCAATTAAATAAAATTCTTAAAAGTTTCACGTGAAACATTAAAAAAGATGTTTTATTAGCAATACAATAAATTTGATTTAATTCGACAAATATCGTATTATATGTATGGCGAAAGGATGGGAAAGTTATGGAGTATAGGCACGCAATAAATAATAGAAGAAAATTAAAGAAAAAACCAACAATTGCCCTAGTAGTAATTGTTGTTATAGCAATTTTATTAGGAGGAATATTTTGGTTTATTAACCGCGAGGGACCGTATGATAAGTATAAAGTATATAATAAAGATAACAAGAAATTTGGAACAGTAGAACACTATGAAAAAGACGATGATAGTTTCTTTATTTCATTATATTATCCAAAGACAAAAAACAGTAATTTAGATAAAATTGTTAAAGATTATCAAGAAAATTATGTAAAAGAACAAAAGATTAATAAAAATAGTAAAGATATATTATACATGGACTACTCAATCAATGAAGTATATAATCAGTTTATTAACTTAAAATTTAAAACTATTCGTTATGATGAAGATGACAAAGTAGTAGAAACAAAAGAAAAATTATTTACTTATGATACAAAAAAAGAAAAGATTCTAACTGTTGGAGACAGTTTAAGAAATACTTTTAAAACAGTGTTAGCTAGTAGTCAAGGAATTGATAAAGTAGATGCTAAAAGTAACAATTTAACAGTAGAAAAAGATAAATTAATTATTTACACTACTGAAGATTTGAAAAACAAGATTGAAGTTAATTATAAAGATAATAAAGAATTAATCAAATTAGCGAATAAGAATATACCTTCAGATGCACCTTTAGATGTTGCAGGACCTGCTGCTCAGCCTGAAGTTGATCCAAACAAGAAAATGATTGCTTTCACTCTTGATGATGGACCACACAAAACAAATACTTTAAAAGTAGTTGAAATGTTTGAAAAATATAATGGTCGTGCAACTTTCTTTGAATTAGGGAAAAATATTACTTTATATCCTGATGTGGTAAAAACAGTCTATGAACATGGTTTTGAGATTGCTAGTCACTCTTGGGATCATCCAGATTTAAGAAAGTTGGATGCTGAAGGACTTAATAAACAAATTGTTGATACACAAAATGCAATTTATAAGATTACTGGTGCTGAACCTACATTAATTAGACCACCATATGGTGCTTTCAATGATAATGTAAAATCAGTAGTCAAAAATAATGGAATGGAAATTGCTCTATGGAGTGTTGATACATTGGATTGGAAGTTAAAAGATGCTAATAAAATAAAAGAGACTATTATTAATAATTCATATGATGGTGCAGTAGTTTTATTACATGATATTCATAATTTCTCTGTTGAGGGATTAGAAATGGCTTTGGGAGAACTTTATAACCGTGGTTATCAATTTGTTACTCTTGATACGCTTAAACAATATAAAGATTTGAAAACAGTTTTTCGCTAGTATATGCTAGCGAATTTTTTTACACAAAAAAACATATTTTTAATGTATCTATTATGCAATTGTTTAATATAATCATGATTGGGGTGATTAAATGAATCAAGAAATGATTAATGCTTTTCAAGAACAGAGGCATTTTGAAAAATTGATGCAACCTTATCGGGCAGCTATTATGATTGTAAAGACTAAACTAGAAATCATAGATCAAGAATTGAAATTTAAATGTGAACATAGTCCAATTCATAATATTCAGAGTCGAATTAAATCTCCACAAAGTATTTTAGATAAATTAGAAAGAAAGGGGATTAGTAAGAACTTTAATAATATTAAAGAGTTAAGTGATATAGCTGGCCTGCGAGTGATTTGCCAGTATATCAATGATATTCAATACATTGCACAATTACTAGTTTTACAAGATGATGTAATACAAATAAAACACAATAATTATATTCAATATCCTAAAGAGAATGGTTATCGTAGTTTGCATTTGATTGTGAGTGTACCTGTTTATCAAAGAGAAGGGATGATGCAAGTACCGGTAGAAATCCAAATTAGAACTATTGCAATGGACTGTTGGGCATCGTTGGAACATGAATTAGCTTATAAAACTAATTTTGTTGCTAATAATGATATTAAACAGCGTTTAAAATGGTGCGCCGATATGATGGCTAAGACTGATGAAGAAATGCAAAAAGTTTATTTAGAGTTGAATCAGCCTTGGAGTAACAAAAAATGTTTCACGTGAAACATTTTTTGTTTAATATACTTTTCTAAGTAGAGTTGTTAGTATAAAAATATAAATACATAATATATACTTTTTAAGAGGCAATTACTATGATATATATAGGTACTATATAGTAGTAAGTAAAAAAATAACCTGTAAGCATATATAAAATGATAAGTAGTTATTTGAATTATAATATTGAGCATATTGTAAAGGTAAACAAAGTATATATGCTTATTTTGTCTATAAAACAGAGTAGCAAAAATATTGTAAGATATTTTTTGTGAAGATAGGTTAAGTAATTATTATTGAGAAATCACATTAACTTATTTGAGGCATAGCTAATATGAAGAAAAAGTAATGTATTTTGTGTAGTGGAGGAAAGTAAACTATTTTTAAATCCATATGATAATGTTTTAAGAGTAGTTATTTTAATAATTGGTATTAATAAAATAATAATGAATAATTTATTTCTAATAGATTTTTAACTTAGATATTAAATCATTGTATATTCATAAAGAAAATAATAACTGTGGTTAAGCTAAAATAAAAATTATATTTATACATTAATTAGTTTTGATTCTTTTAAAGAAGGCAATGATAGTATGGCACAACTTGCTATCTATAAATATTACTGGGCAAAGTAGTATATGTTAGCAATAAGATATTTGTGAGTGCTTAGATAGTAATGGATATATTATTTTCTATAAGATATACGCTATTAATAAAAAAATAAAGGTAAGTTATTGTGAAATTGTTTAAATATTAAAATAAATGTCTAATTATTACTGCTATCGAGGTAGAATTATATCCACGATAAGATTGTAATTTTTTCCAATTATATGAAGCAGTAAATAAGTTTCAACAGAAATAAAAAAATATTAAAGAGAGTTAATGCTTGATTCAAAATGTTTCACGTGAAACATTTTGAATCAAAGAAAGGATTAAGTATGTGAGCAAAGAAATAATTAAAAATTAAAGAAGTACTTATTAAAATTGCTACATACTATTGTTCCCACCCAAGAGAAGATGGGATTTTTAAAAGCTGATGATACAATACTAGTTTTATTACAAAATTTTTTAACAGCTAATAATGTTAAAGCTAGTGAATATAGTATGGAACAACGGGCAACATATGTTTATCATTTAATAAATGAAAAATAGATATTTATAATAGATAATTCATATGGAAGAACATTATTGGTCTAAATTTAATTTGACTTTAGGCTTAGAGTTTGCTAAAGTTAAGAGTGGAAAAAGCGAAGATGGGAAGATGTTAAAGTGGCGCATATAGAGACTTAGTGGCAGGTGGAAACTAAGAGTTAAACTTTAAGTGATGGCCCCGGAGCTGTTATCTTGAATAGTTAAAGATAATCGTTTGACTTGCGTTAAAAGTATTGAGTGACACAGCAATGTGTAAAAAAGGTGGTACCGCGATTATTCGTCCTTTTATTAGGGCGTTTTTTTATTTAAAAATAAAGGAGAAATATATATGAAGAATGAAAAAAATTATTATTTAACAACTGCAATTACATATACTTCAGGAAAACCTCATATTGGAAATACTTATGAAATTATTTTAGCAGATGCAATTGCTCGATTTAAAAGACAAGAAGGATATAATGTTTATTTCCAAACTGGGACAGATGAACATGGTCAAAAAATTGAGTTAAAAGCTAAAGAAGCAGGAATTCCGCCAAAGCAGTTTGTTGATGAAAAAGCTGGTGAAGTAAAAAGAATTTGGGATTTAATGGATACTACATATGATCGATTTATGAGAACGACTGATGATTATCATAAGTCACAAGTACAAAAAATCTTCAAAAAATTATATGATCAAGGGGATATTTACTTAGGTCATTATGAAGGTAAATATTGTACGGCTTGTGAATCATTTTTTACAGAATCACAACTAGTAGATGGAAAATGTCCAGACTGTGGAGGTGAAGTCCATGATGCTAAGGAAGAAGCATATTTCTTTAAATTATCAAAATATGCTGATCGTTTAATTGAACATATTGAAACACACCCTGAATTTATTCAACCAGTATCACGAAAGAATGAAATGATGAATAATTTCTTAAAACCAGGATTACAAGATTTATGCGTATCAAGAACCTCATTTACTTGGTCGATTCCCGTAGATTTTGATCCTAAACATGTTGTTTATGTATGGATTGATGCATTAAGTAACTATATTACAGGATTAGGGTATGATGTCGATGGTAATCATGGCGAATTATATCAAAAGTATTGGCCTGCAGATCTACATTTAATTGGTAAAGATATTGTGCGTTTCCATACTATTTATTGGCCAATTATGCTAATGGCTTTAGATATTCCTTTACCTAAACAAGTATTTGGACATCCATGGTTATTACAAGGTGAAAGTAAAATGTCAAAATCAAAAGGAAATGTAATCTATGCAGATGATTTAGTAGACATTTTTGGTGTAGATGCAGTTAGATATTATGTTTTACATGAAATTCCATATGATAATGATGGAAGTATCACCTGGGATCTTTTAGTAGAAAGAATTAATTCTGATTTAGCTAATGTCTTAGGAAATTTAGTAAATCGTACTATTGCTATGTCAAATAAATACTTTGGCGGAATTGTTAATAACCCAAAAGTTACAGAAGCAGTTGATGATGAGTTAATTGAAATAGCATTAGCAATGCCTAAAAAAGTAATTGGTAAGATGGATGAATTTAAGTCATCTGATGCCCTTGATGCCATCTTTACATTATTAAGAAGAACTAATAAATATATTGATGAAACAATGCCATGGGCGCTTGCTAAAGATGAAACAAAAAGGGATCGTTTAGCGACAGTTCTTTATAACTTAATTGAAAGTATTCGTTTTGCAGCGATTGCGTTAATTCCATATATGCCATCTACTGCTAATAAGATTTTAGATCAAATTAATACTGATCAAAGAGATTTATTAGCTTTAGATACTTTTGGAACATATAAAGAAGGCACCAAAGTAGCTGAAAAACCAGAAATGTTATTTGCTCGTTTGGATCCAAAAGAAATTCAAAAGAAAGTAGAAGCATTGCAACCGGCAAAACCAGAAGTAAAAGAAGAACCAAAAGAAGATAATACAATTACTATTGATGACTTTAAGAAAATTGAATTAATTGTTGGAACAGTAGAAGAATGCAAAAAACATCCGGATGCTGATAAATTATTAGTATCACAAATTAATTTAGGAAAAGAAACAAGACAAATTGTTAGTGGTATCGCTGATCATTATACTCCGGAAGAATTCGTTGGTAAAAAAGTAATTGTTGTAGCAAACTTAAAACCAGCTAAACTACGAGGAATTGAGTCACAAGGAATGATTTTAGCTGGAGATAAAAAGGGATTATTAGAAGTAATTAGCGTTGAAAATTTACCAAACGGGACAAAAATACATTAATGGCTTCTTTATATCCATTTATTAAAGAGGATATTCTTAAAGATATCCAAAGTGGAGTTTATCAAGAAGATAAAATGCTTCCACCTGAACGAGAATTCACTGAAAAATATCGAGTATCAAGAATGACAATTCGTCGAGCTTTAGATGAATTGATTCAAGATGGAGTTTTAATTAGAAAGTCTGGCAGTGGTGTTTTTATTGCTAAAAATAAAAAGTCACGTAGTATTTCTAAAGTATCAATCCAAACTGATGAAGAAATTGTTAAAACTTATGGTAAAGTTATAATTAAGGTAGTCTCTATAAAAACAGTTGTAAATCATCCTTTAGCACTTAGATATCTTGATGTTAAAACTGATGAGGAAGTATATCAGTTAAAGAGAGTTCAATATGGTGGTAAAACTCCAATTGTCTATGAAAATATTTTCTTACCCAAACGCTATTTTAATTCACTAGATAAGATTGATTGCACAAGATCAATGAGCCAAATTGTTCATGAAACAATAAAAGTTAAAGAGGCAACCAATCGTTCAATTGAGGTTGAGGCACGGTTAGCATCTAAAAAACTTGCAACATATTTAGAAGTTGCTAAGAATGCTCCAATCTTGCAAACAACAATTATTGAAAAGAATGCTGAAAATAATCCTTTATATTGTGGTGTCAATAGTTTTGATGCTACCGAATTTAAATATACATCTGAGTAGTTAAAATGAAGTAAGCCCAGAATCGATTGGATTTGATTCTGGGCCTTGTTTATCTATTAAAACTTTATTGATAATTTCTAGTTTTAGTTTTTGAAGAATAATGATTATTCTTATCTTTTTGCAAAATATCATATATGTGTTTATTAATGATTTTTATCAAATACAGGATACCGTTCTTATTTATTTTATATTTTTGATAATAAACTTATAACAAGCTCTGCTTTCACTTATTATATATTTCTATATATGTTCTTTTGTTAGCCTTGCCATAATAAAACCCCTTCCAGCTGGTTGTGTCCAACTGAAGAGGGGACTTCATTATAGTTGTTTTTAAATAACTATTATTTGATTATTTTTAACCATAAAATAAATTCATCAACAGGTAGTGGTTTTGAATAAATATAGCCTTGAACCATATTACAATGGACAGATTTTAGAAATTCTAACTGTTCTAAAGTTTCAATTCCTTCAGCTACAAGCGATATATTCAGTTTATCTGCTAGTTCAATGAAGTTGGCAATAATATCCTTACTTTTTTGACTACTTATATCATCAAAGAACTTTTTATCCATTTTTATGCCATCTACTTTAAAGTCTTTTAATAATCCTAAAGATGAGAATCCAGCACCAAAATCATCTAGAGAACATAGGAAACCATATTGATGAATTTGATGAATTGTATCTTTAATACTTTCAATTTGCTGATTATCAAAGAAAATGGATTCAGTAAGTTCTAATTCAATCAAATTATTTGGAATTCTATATTGTTCTTTAATTCTTGCAAATGCTTTTAAGAAATCATTATCTTTAAAATGAACTCGAGAGACATTGACTGAAATAACAAATGGTTTTTCACCACGAGCAATCATATCCTGTAAAAAGATACATACTTCTTCGAATATATATAGGTCGAGTTTAATAATATTATCATTTCTTTCGAAAAGTGGAATAAAATCAGATGGATATATAGTTCCTCGCTCAGGATGGAACCAGCGAACTAAAGCTTCAGCTCCACCGATTTTATTATTAGAAATAATAATTTTTGGTTGTAAAAACATATGAAAATCTTTGTTTTTTATTGAATTCTCAAATAAATCATTTAATTCCTGTTCTTTTTTCATGGTATCCAAAATTTCTTTATCATAGTAAGTACATTTTGATTTCTTACTATTAAGGCGGCAGGCCAAACGAGCATAATCTTGAATAATATTAATTTCTGAATTAGGATTTTCAATTAAACAAGCGCCTTGCAAGATAGTTAATTGTGATGCTTTGTTCTTTGCAAATGAATTAATTTCAGCAATTATCATATCAAGTCGTGTTTGAATAATTTGTTTATTAGATTCATTTAGACAAATAAAGAAATGATCATTTTCACTTCGAGCAACAAGTTCATTAGAGCTAATGTTATTGTAAATAACATTATAAATATGTTTTAAAACATCATTCCCTTTATTAAAGCCATAATTCTGATTGATCAACTCAAATTGTTTAATATCTAAAAAAATAACCGTATAATTAGATGGGGGCGCGGTATTTACTAATTTTTGCGCATCTAATTGAAAACCAGCATTATTCAATCCTGCTGTCAATGGATCAGTAAAGGCAATTTTCTCTAACCAGTTCTTGTGTTTTTTGTAAGATAGAAAAATTAAATATAAAAGAACTGAGAAAACACAAATGACACAAGCAACTAAAATAAAGTTATAGAAAATATATTGATTTGTACCACTTGAAATGAGTTCGCCAGGAACTAAGGTTAATAATGTCCAATCATTATGGTCAAGATAATGATAAGATATTATTAAAGAAGTATCATCACTAGCAGTAAACTCAAAAACACCAGATTTACCATTAATGATATTTTTACGCATTTTTTTAATATGATTTACAGCATCAGTATCTGTTCCATCTTTAAAGATATTATCTAACTGCATAAATGGTTTAAGATCAGTGGGGGAAATGACAACATTACCATTCTGATCAATAATGCAAGATAGACCTTGGCCATTAAAACTTTTAGGTTTAATTAAATTTTGGATATTTTCTTTATCACGAATACCAATAAGTACTTTTGATATTCCTTTCTCATCATAGATCGGTGTAGAAAAAAGAAGACTCTGACCATCAAGATAGATTAGGTTATTTTCACCTTTAAATGATGAACTTACTAGTGATAAATCAAATGTTTCAGATTGCTCAGGAATTGTATTGCCTTTATCATCAATAACAAACAAATCAGTAAATTCTAAACTTTTACATTTTTTTTGAAGAAAAGAAGAAATCTCCTGATTATCAGGCAAAATATTTATTGAATCAGATAATAGTCTTAACGAAGATTTTATAGCTTCGATTCGCATAGAAATATCATCTGCTAATTGTGAAGTAACATCGTTTACATAAGTATTGGTACTTGAGCCCAAAGTATTATTTAAATTAATTGTATTAAAAATCATCAAGACAATTATGACGATTAAAATTATATAAATATATATTAATTTACCAACAGGGTAGATAGAAGGTTTTTTATTAACTATATTTTTACCAATTTTTTTCATTATAAAAAACTCCCAACTATAAAATTATATCAATTTAATTTTATCATTACCGTAAAAATAAACAATTAAATAATTGGGTACATAAGCATATAGTAGAAAGATTTTTTTTGTGATAAAATTATATTTATATAAATAAATCTAAGTAATTTAATATTATGTGCCTATTTAACGATAAAGGAGTTGATCGTAGTGAAGCAAAAACAAACGTTATTTAATTATTTATACAACAATCTTCATGATTTGATTGTAAGTGGACGTCTTCCTTATGGCTCGAAGCTACCATCAATTTCTGAGTTGTGCGAATTTTACAATATTGGAATTCGAACGGTTAAAGATGTATTGCACGTATTAAAAGAAGAGGGCTATATTTCGACCCATGAACGTAAAGCGACAACCGTTGTGTATAACATTCATAGTAAATTCAAAGAAGATGGCCTTGAATATGTATTAGAGCATCGTCAGGAAATAATCGATGTGTATAAAACGATTGGTTTAATTATGCCGGTAATTTTTTCTTTTGCAGCACAGATATGGGATGAAGAAGACTTACAATTATGCTCTCAAAGATTAAAAGAATCAGAAGATAAGAGTGCAGAGGAACGTGAACGGATATGTACTCGAATATTTTTTGAACTGTTAGATAAATCACATAATCCTTTATTACGAGATATTTTCTCCAGCTTAGAAATATATGCAAGACCAGTATTCTTTGTTAATTATGAAAAATATATTAATTATTTTAATTTAGAATATACTTTTAAAAGTATTACATGGGTTACAAGTTCGTTATTAACTAGGGATAAAAGTGAAATTGAATATCGTTTTGGTTTAATGTACGATACAGTTATCAATGTTATTGAAAAAACATTAACGGACCTAGCTCTTAAATATCCTGAAATAAAAGAAATGACACCCAACTATACCTGGTCTGCAGAATTAGGCAGAGATCATTGTTATACACAAATAGCTCGTGATTTAATTAATAAGATCTCATTAGGTATTTATCCAGTGGGAAGCTTTTTACCGCCAGAAGCAAAATTAGCTAAAATGTATAAAGTTAGCGTTTCTACAATTAGAAAAAGTCTACATATGTTGAATGAATTAGGTTTTGGTGAAACAATGAATGTTAAAGGTACTAGGGTAGTGATACAAGATGAGCAGACTGCAATTAAATGTATGCAAAATAAACAATACCGGCAAGATACTTTATTATATTTAAACGGTGTTCAGGCAATGGTAATTTTAATCAAAAAAGCTGCAACCTTAGCTTTTCCAAATATTACGCAAGAAAAGATCAAAAATCTTCAGGGTGAAATAGAAGATTCAAAGAATCTTATGTTGGAATGTTTGCTTAATTGTATAGTTGACAATTTACCACTGTTACCGTTTAAAACAATTATACAAGAAACTAATAAAATTATTTATTGGGGTTATTATTTTGCTTTTTACCCAAGTGAAAAGCAAAGTATTAATATAATTAACATTAAAAGTAAAAAGGCATTAGAATATCTTTGCTTAGGTGAAGCAGAATGTTTTGCTGACGAAATATCATCGAGTTATAATCATTCACTTAATGTTGTTCGTGATTATTTAATTGAATATGGTTTAGGAGAGGCTAAAAATATTATTTCACCGGAATAAAGTTATATTTATAGAAATATAACTTTTTTATTTTAGAAAATTGTATAGACAATAATATATTTATGATATGATATATATAGAGGTGAATATGATGGAAATAGAAAAATGGCTAAATGATGTATTAGAGAAGAAAAATAAACGAGCAATGCCAATAATTACCTTTCCAGCAGCAACAAAGTTAAATATTAGTGTCAAAAAATTAATTAATGATACCGATCAACAAGTTGCAGCTCTTAAGATAATTAAAGAGGAGTGTAATCCATTAGCAATTTTAGGTTTTATGGATTTATCGGTTGAAGCAGAATGTTTTGGTGCAGAAATAAAGGTTACTGATAACGAAGTACCGACAGTAGTTGGTCAATTAATTGAAGATGAAGATGATGCTCAGGCATTAAAGGTTCCTGCAGTGGGAAGCGGGCGAAGTCAATTATATATTGATGCAATCAAAAAAACTAAAGCAGAAATTAAAGATATCCCTATTTTGGGAGGTTGTATTGGTCCGTTTAGTTTGGCTGGTCGTTTAATGGATGTAAGTGAAGCAATGATCAATTGTTATGAAGAGCCAGAAATGGTGCATATTGTATTAGAAAAGGCTACAAAATTTTTGATCGACTATATTTCAGCGTATAAAGAAGCTGGAGCTGATGGAATTTTAATGGCAGAACCACTAGCTGGGGTGCTATCGCCAGTTTTGGCGACTGAATTTTCTAGTACCTATGTAAAAAAGATAGTTACAGCAGTTCAAGATGAAAATTTTATGGTCGTATACCATAATTGTGGTAATAATACTTTAAAAATGATTGATGATTTTAAAGAAATTAAAGCACGAGCATATCATTTTGGTAATGCTATTAACATAAAAAAAATGCTAGAACTAATGCCAAAGGATTGTCTTGTTATGGGAAATATAGACCCAGTGGAAATAATTAGTAACGGAACCCCAGAAACAATCAAAGAAATTACACTAAATTTATTAAAAGAGTGTAAAGATTATCGTAATTTTATTATTTCGAGTGGTTGTGATATCCCTCCATTAGCCCCATGGAAAAATATTAAAGCTTTTATGGAAGTTTGTGAAAATTATTATGAAAACGATTCTTGAATATTTACAGGAACTAGATTGTAATTTTATCGCCCCTTGTAATGGTCAAAAAAAATGTGGAAAATGTAAAGTAAAAGCTACCAATCGAATCATCGAGGTTAATCATGATGATCTAAAACTGCTTACTAAAAAAGAGCTGGATCAAGGATATCGTTTAGCCTGCAGCCATTTATATCATCAGGGTGACCGATTTATTTTGCCACAAGCAGACGGAGTTATTGAGGATAGTATATATTTAAATGATACCGTAGTAATTACCGAACCTGTTGAGAAAGTTGGAATTATCATTGATATTGGAACAACAACAGTAGCAATGAAATGGCTCAATTTAAAAAGCGGAATGATTATTGAAAGTCAGTCTTTCTTTAATCCTCAAGGCAAATTTGGAAGTGATGTGATTGCTCGAATTGATTTTGATAATCGTGATAATGATCATAAATTAGGTGAACTAATAATTAAAGAAATATTTAGTCGAATCAATGTGTCTACAAAAATCAAAGAAATATTAGTTTGTGGTAATGCAACAATGATTAATTTGTTTTTAAAAGAAAAGGTAAAAACAATTGGAGTATCACCATTTGATGTACCAATCTTAACAATGACTGAATATCCTTTAAATTATTTTATAAAGACTTCAGTAAAGATTGAAGTTATGACTATGAATCATATTTCTGCTTATGTGGGGAGTGATATTGTCATGGGAATTTATGCTACTAATATGGATAAAAACAAGGAAAATATATTACTGATGGATTTGGGAACTAATGGTGAGATGGTGATAGGAAATAAGCATCGGCTATTAGCGACATCTTGTCCTGCTGGGCCTGCCTTTGAAGGGGTAAATATTGAATGTGGTGGTCCAAGTATTGCTGGCGCTGTTTGTGCGACTAAAGTCGAAAATAATAAGCTTGTCTATAAAACAATTGATAATCAAGATGCTAATAGTATCTGTGGTAGTGGTTTAATTTCTTTAATCGCTAATTTGCTACGTTTAGGAATTATTGATGATACAGGTAATTTTTTAAATAAGCAAAAAAAATACTATTTAAATGATGAAGTATATTTATCAATTAAAGATATAAAAGCTTTTATGTTAGCAAAAGCAGCAATTCAAGCGGGAAAAGAAGTATTATTGAAGGAATTGAATGATGAAGTAACAACTATTTATATTGCGGGTGGCTTCGGAAATTATTTGGAGAAAGCGGATCTTGTTACCTTGAATATTATTAGTTCAGAAGAAGCTAACAAAGTTCAATATATTAAAAATAGTGCTATCAGTGGTCTTTATAAACTAATATTGACACGAGATTTTCAGCGAGTTCAACATATTAGTAATCAAACAAAAGTTATCTATTTAGAAAAAGATCCTGATTTTAATGATTATTGGATAGATGCGATGGTGTTTTCATGATAAAAGTTATTGCTTGCAAAATATACGAATATTATATTTCACAACTAGACTTATCACTTGATAATTATGAATTTGTATATCTAGATATACAACAACATAATCAACCACATACTTTAGCAAAAAATATCCAAAAAGAAATTGATAAGAGCAGGGGGGATGAAAAAATAATTGTTTTATATGGACTTTGCGGTAATGCTTTAGTTGAAATACAAGCACGCAATATTCCTGTATATCTAGTTAGAGTGCATGATTGTTTAACTGTTTTATTGGGGAGCAAACAGCGATTTAAACAATTATTTTCAAATCGCTTGTCTTCTTCATGGAGCTGTTATAGTTTAAAAGTTAATGGCTGTAATGTTTATGAAGATGAACAATATTTAAAGTGGTGTCAGCGATACGATCAAGAAACAGCAGACTATTTGAAATCCCAATTACAAACGCAGGATAATGTATACCTAATTTATAATTATTGTGACGATGTTCCTTTTCTTAAAAATCAGGAACAAATTAAAATAGATTTAAAATTTTTAAAACAAATATTATTACAAACTAGTAATGAATTAGTAATTTTAGAAAAAAATCAAAAAGTTGTAATTAGTAGTGATATCGATCAAGTATTTGAGATAATGGAGGAGTAGAAATGATTGAAGAAATTAGTGAATTAATTCAAAAAGGACAAGCTAAAAAGGTTGTCAAATTGGTAAATGAAGCTTTAGAAGCTGGCTTTCCAGCAACGGATATTCTTAATCAGGGGTTGTTGAAAGGTATGGATGCCATTGGTGTAAAATTTAAAAATGAAGAAGTTTTTGTTCCCGAAGTATTAGTTGCAGCTCGGGCGATGAATAAGGGAATCGAGATTTTAAAGCCATATTTACAAGATACGGAACATCAAAGTAAGGGAACCGTTATTCTCGGTACTGTAAAAGGTGATCTTCACGATATTGGAAAAAATTTAGTTAAGATCATGTTGGAAGGAAAAGGTTTAGAAGTAGTTGATTTAGGTGTCGATGTAGATGCACAAAAATTTGTTGAAGAAGCAAAAATACATCAAGCACAAATTATCTGCTGTAGTGCTCTTCTAACAACGACAATGCCAGAAATGAAAAAAGTAGTTGATTTAGTTGCTCAAGAACATTTAAATGTTAAAGTTATGATTGGTGGAGCACCTGTTAATCAAGATTATTGTAATGAAATAGGCGCTGATTATTATACAGATGATGCCACTAGTGCAAGTGAAGTTGCTTATGCAATCGTGGGAGGTACGTTATGTTAACTAAAGCAAAAAAAGAACAGTTAGTTGAAGATTTTGAAAAATGGTGGGAGCATAAATTAGAACGGCCAATTATTCAAGTAACTTTATTTGATGAAGATTATCAACCTCAAAAACACCGATATAATCGAGGGGAATTATTAGAAATGCTATATGATTTAGATAAGCCGGTTAATGAGGTAGTTCAAGCATATCAAGAAACATTTTTTTCGAATATTTATTTGGGTGATGCTTTTCCTATCTTTTATATGCGCTCAACCGGAGTTTTAGGAGCCTATTTAGGTCAAACTTATCATATTGATGTAAAACAAGGGACAATTTGGTTTCAAGAAATGAAAGGATGTGAGTTAGAAGATATTCATCCTCGCCTAGAGGAAACATATCCCTTATATCAAAGATCATTAGAACTAATCAAAGCATTTAATCAGTTTTATGGAGATGATATTGCAATGGGAATTGCTAATCTTGGAGGAATGATGGATATCGTTGAATCAATGAGAGGGGCAAATAACTCACTAATTGATTTATATGATGATCCTGATGAAGTTCAACGTTTAAATGATGACATTTACAAAGCATTTGAACAAGCCTATGAAGAGATGATTGCTAGTATTGATTTAAATAATACTTTGGGTTATACCGGATGGATCAGTCTATTATCACAAAAACCATATTTCATTTCTCAATGCGATTTTTGTTGTATGATTGGTCCAGAGCAATTTGATGAGTTTGTTTTTGAAACCTTAAAGAAAGAGGCATCCTTGATTGAGCGTTCATTCTATCATTTAGATGGTCCTGGTGCAGTACGTCATCTTGATAAGATCATTGAATGTGGTTTTAAAGGAATTCAATGGATCAATGGTGCTGGAGCAAAACCATTAAATGATCCTTGCTGGAATGAAATTTATCAAAAAGTACATGATGCGGGCTTACTACTACAAGTTAATATAAGTGGCAAAGAAGAATTAGAATATATTGATTATATTGTTGATTATCTTGGAAGTCCTAAAGGTATTGCTTTTATTTGTACTGGCAGCAGTAAAGATAAAGAAGTCTTTGAAGCTTATTTAGAAAAATATCATATTCCTAATTAAGTACCATAATCGTGGTACTTTTTTTAAAAGCTTCACGTGAAACTATTCAATTATGATATAATAAAAAATAAGGATAAGGGGGATAAATTATGCAGTTACCAGAAAAAGTAGAACTGGCTTTTTTACCAACACCAATATATAAACTAGAGAAGGTATCTAAACAATTCCAAAAAAATATTTATATAAAAAGAGATGATTTAACTGGAATAGAAACATCGGGTAATAAAATTAGAAAGTTAGAATATTCATTGAGAGAAGCATTTGAACAAGGTTGTGATTTAGTCATTACTTGTGGGGGTATGCAGTCAAATCATGCTCGTGCAACAGCCTATGCCGCAGCTAAGTTATCAATGAAAAGCTGCTTATTACTTCGTGGCAATGGAAGTAGTGAGCCAGTCGAAGGAAACTATTTTTTAGACCGCTTAGTTGGTGCAGATATTGTTATCAAAGAACCTGAAATTTTTAATCGTGATAAGGATAAGATCATGCTGAAATTAAAAACTGCCTATGAAGCTAAAGGATATAAACCATATATTATTCCAATGGGAGCAAGTAATGGAATTGGTACTTTAGGTTATGTTGAAGCTTTTACAGAAATCTTAAAACAAGAAGAAGCTATGAAAGTAGAATTTGATACAATTATTAATGCTGTTGGCAGTGGGGGGACTTATGCAGGTTTATATATTGGAAATGAGCTTAATCGTACTAAAAAACAAATTATTGGATTTAATGTTTGCGATGATAAGGAATACTTTATTAAGGAGATAACAAAAATTATTAAAGAGGCGCAAGTATATTTTGATCAGGAAATAAAAACAGAGCGGATCAAGATAATTGATGGTTATGTTGGTCAGGGATATGCTTTAAGTCGAAGTGAAGAACTTGATGCTATTGCATCTTTAGCTAAATTAGAAGCAGTAGTATTAGATCCTGTATATACTGGTAAGGCATACTATGGTTTGATCAATGAATTAGAAAAAGGAACGTTTGTTGATAGTGAAAATATTTTATTTATGCATACTGGTGGAATCTTTGGGCTATTCCCGAAACAAAGTCAATTTAAATAAAAAAAGGTAGTATTATGAAATGGACACTGTTATTTGGACAACCAAATAATGGAGGTTCTTTTTATAATATTACCTTTTAATAAAAGCTTATTTATGAGGTGCTAATTTTACCAGGATACCACTGCCAGCTAATCGAGGTCGGATGACTAAATAGATAGTAGAAGCTAAGGCGACAGTAATAACAGCATTAACTGAAGTTGTAATAGCGTTCCAGCTTGCTAAGGTGGCAGCAGCCTTTTCTGGAGCACCTAAAATCATCGAATTATAAAAATAGCCAAAGATTGGCTCTCCAACCACATTAAAAAACATTCCAGCCATACAAGAAATGACAACATAAATTATTAAATGAGAATCATTATCATGTTTTTCAATTTTGAAAATTTTATGTGCAACTAATCCAGTAACGATTCCAATCATTAATTTAAGGATAATTGTTTTAGGTGCATAGGTAACATAAACAGGATCAAGTAGATCACCAATTCCCATTCCAATCGCTCCTGCAATTCCTCCAGGAAGTCCCCCTAGCAATAATGCAGCTAAGACACAAAAGGTATTTCCTAAATGAAATGATGTAGTTCCTCCTGGAGTTGGTATTTTGATTTGTAGAAAAGTAAAAGAGACATAGGCTAATGCAGCCATCAAACCAATTGTCGCTATTTTAAGTGTTTTATTATTCATAAAAATCCCCCTATTTATTAAATCTATAAGTATCTTAACATTACACTGGATATTAAAAAAGATACAGTTTTTAATAAATTTATAAGGACAGTAAGAAAATTTGCAAGTTTTAGGATTGTACAATTATTAATGGTTAAGTTACAATATAATTATAGTAGTCTAGGAGGTGTCAGGATTGAAATTCAAAAATATCGAAGAGTTAATGGATAAACTAAATAATGAATATAAAGTCCTTCTAGATGTTATTGATAATGTTATTCTCGTAATTGATAATGAAATGAAGATACTTTTTGTGAACCGGAAAGGTCGTAAGCTGATAGGTGAAAATGTATTAATGCAGCCTTGTAAAGCTCTTAAAATGGATAATTGTAGTACGGAAAAGTGCTGTATTATGCGTTACCTTCACGGTTTACAACCATTAGATAATCTTCATAAAGATGGAAGTGTAGAAAAAGTAACAGTTTCAAGATTTTATGATAACCAAAACAATCCGCAAGGTTTTATTATCGTAGCTACCGATATAACCGAATTATCAAATATGAAAAAGGAGCTTCTAATAGGTGAAGAAATTTATAAGCTTGCTTTAAAACAAGCAAATACAACATTGTGGCAATATGATGTGTTAAATCATACAATTGAGCAGCTATTTTGTCCTGATGAAGTTGCATTAGGAATTTTAGATATTAATAAAACTTATTATAATATCCCAGAAAGTTTGGTTGAAACAAAGATCATCAGTCAAGAGGATGGTTTACGAGTAAGAAAATTATGCCAAGAGATTGAAAAAGGCAGGCCTGAAACTTCAATTGAATTAAAGATGAAGCGTGGAGATGGAGAAGAACGCTGGATCAGTCTAAAATGTTCAACAATCTTTGATGAGCAGGGACGTGCAGTTAAATCAATTGGAATCGGTAAAGATATTACGGATTTTGTTGAACTAAAGAGCAAGTATGAAATTGAACGAGAATATCGTGAGGCTTTAGGTAAAGATGCACTGAGTTATATTGAAGTTAATTTAACGATGAATGAAGTTATTGATCGGAAAATAGCAAAAAATAATTTTATTGATTTTTATGATGGTAAAAACTATGAAAAATCAATTTTAAAACTAAGTGAAAATTCAATTCCTAGTGAGTATGGCAAAGTGCTTCGTGAATTAAATCGGCAAAATTTATTAAATAATTATCGTGATGGAAAACGTAAATTAGATTTAGAATATCAATTCTATAATAAGTTTAAAGATAATTATAATTTTATTCAAATTACACTATATTTGATTGAATTTAATAAAGATATTTATGCTTGTGGTTATATCAAGGATATTAATGAAAATAAAGTACATGATCTTGTACTAAAGAAGAAAATTGAATTAGATCCACTAACAGGGCTATATAATCGAGAAGCTATTGAAATTAAAACAAATGAAATTATTCAAAATTTTCCTGAAAATAATCATGCGATTATGATCTTAGACATTGATAATTTTAAGCAGGTTAATGATAATTTCGGTCATTTATACGGTGATGCATTTTTGTGTGAAATATCTCGAAAAATAAAATCTAAATTTCGAAATGATGACTTAGTTGCTCGTCTTGGTGGTGATGAGTATTTAGTTTTAATGAAGAATATTTCAAACAGTGAACTAGCTATTGATAAGGCTAATGATCTATGTAAACTGATTGAAGGTGCTTATGGAACTGGAGGAACAAAAGTTAAAGTAACGGTATCTGTAGGGGTAGTTTTATACCCTAATCATGGAAAAACATTTGATGAGTTATATCACCATGGTGATCAGGCTTTATACAAAATTAAAAAGAATAATAAAAATGGTGTTTGTTTGTACGATGAGAGTTTAGAGATTAGTGATGGTCAATTGGATAAAGTGAATAATATTGTTGATCGGGCTACCAAAAAGTTTTCTGATAATGTTGGTGAGTATATTTTTAGAATTTTATATAAATGTCAAGATTTAAATGAAACAATTACAGCAGTCCTAGAATTATTGGGAATGCATTATTATATGAGCCAAAATTTAATTATTGTACGAGATTTGGATATTGGGAAATACAAAGTAAATAATTATTGGAGTTCAAAGAATGAAGATTTAACAAAAGTTATTGATGTTACTTATCATGATTATTGGCCTGAGTATGTACGGCAATTTGATGATGAGGGGATTCTTTGGGTTAATGATATCAAGGCTTCAGATGTTTCTCCAGCAATTAAAACACTTTATGCTAATAGTAAGACCCGTATGGTAATTAGTGGTCTTATTAAAAACGGCGATGATATTATTGGTATCATAAGCATGGAACATGAAAAACCCTACGCTTATAAAGCGGAAGAAAAAGAAATGTTATTAACTTCGATTGCTATCATTAGTACTTTTCTTGTTAAAAAATATCAGGAAAAAGAAAAGAATCAGTATTTAAATGCAATTCAAATGATTTTAGATTTCCAAGAAAATGGGATTTACGTTATTGATCCCAACACATATAAACTTGTGTATTATAATCATAAAATCAAACATATTTTTAATCAGGTAAAAGTTGGTGATTATTGCTATAAGTCTTTTAGAGGCTATGATGAACCATGCGCTGACTGCCCAATTAAAGATATGAAGGATAGCGATTTATCGTATACTAAATTGATTTATAATTGTAACATTAGTGCTCAGTTGGAGACAACGGTAAAACGTGTTCGGTGGATCAATGGTCAAGATGTTGCTGCAGTTACTAGTATCGATATAACAAAATATTATAATGAAAAGTAGGATCAAAGTATCCTACTTTCTAAATAAAGGGGGATTTTTTTTATGAGAATTTATTTCCGGGGAAATTTATACGGTTGTAATCAGGCAACTGCTTTTGTAGAAGATAAGGGAAAAATTATCTTTATCGGAAGTGATAAGGAAGCATTAAAATATTCTGGTGAACAAATTGATTTAAATAATAAATATGTATATTCAGGTTTTAATGATTCGCATATGCATTTAGTTAATTATGGTCAAAGTTTAAAAAATGTTCTATTAGAAAAGCATACTAATTCGCTTAAAGCACTTTTAGAAGAATTAAAGAAACATTTAGTAAAGGGGCAGTGGCTGATTGGGCGGGGCTGGAATCATGATTATTTTACAGATGAACAGCGTTTTCCTACCCGAAAAGATCTTGATATGATTAGTGAAGAGGAACCGATTGTAATTACGCGGACTTGTGGACATATCTTAGTTGCTAATAACAAAGCAATTGAATTAGCAAATATTACCAGTGAAGCAGTCGAGGGCGGCTATTTTGATTTAGATGCAGGATTATTTCAAGAAAATGCACTTTATTTGATCTATGATACAATCCCTCAGCCAACTATTGAAGAAATAAAAGATAATATTTTAATCGCTCAAAAAGAGTTACATAGTTATGGAATAACATCTGTTCAAAGTGACGATCTCTTGAGTGCCACTAGTGATTATCATGATGCTCTACAGGCTTTTGAACAATTAAGAGCAGAAAATAAACTAACGATAAGAGTTTACGAACAAGCACAGTTGCCGACGTTAAAAGCCTTAAAAGAGTTTATTAATTTAGGTTATTGTACCGGTAGTGGTGATGAGTTTTTTAAAATAGGCCCATTAAAAATGCTTGGGGATGGATCATTAGGAGCACGAACTGCTTTTTTAAGTAAGCCTTATTATGATGCACCTAAGACACGAGGAATTCCTGTTTTTAGTCGTGAAGAAATCAAAATGATGTTTGACTACGCTAATCGTCATGAGATGCAGATTGCTATTCATGCAATTGGTGATGGAATCTTAGATTGGATTTTTGAAGGATACGAAAATGCGTTAAAAAACTATTCTCGTGAAGATCCACGACATGGTATTGTGCATTGTCAGATCACTCGAGAAGATCAGTTGCTTAAATATCAGCAGTTACATTTACATGCTTATATTCAAAGTGTATTTTTAGATTATGATAATCATATTATTAATCAAAGGGTTTCTCCCCAACTAGCACAAACATCATATAATTTTAAAACACTTCGTAATATAACGACTATTTCTAATGGGTCAGACTGTCCAGTTGAAGCCCCAGATGTTTTAAAAGGGATTCAATTAGCGGTTACAAGAACATCTATCGATGGGACTGGACCATATCTAAAAGAGCAGGCATTAACTAGAGAAGAAGCGATCGAGTCGTTTACGATCGGTGGTGCATATGCTTCATTTGAAGAAGAGGTCAAAGGAACTTTGGAGGTAGGAAAGTATTGCGATTTTGTTGTGCTTAGTGATAATATATTAGACGTAGATGTTCAGCATATTAAAGACATTAAAGTATTGGCTACTTATGTAGGTGGGCAATTAGTCTATGGAGGTCAGTAAATGAGAGTAAATGAACAGGCAGTAAAAAATATTTTAAAATCGGTTGGTAATGCTAAATTGGTCGCAGCAACAAAATATGTTGGAATTGAAGAGATTAATGAATTAGAAAAACTAGGAGTAAAGTATTTTGGCGAAAATCGAGTCCAAGCTTTTTTAGAAAAATATGAAAAGTATCATGGGGCACAAGAATTTCATATGATAGGAACGCTACAACCAAATAAAGTTAAATATATAATTGATAAAGTTAGCTTGATTCATTCAATTGATAGTTATTCATTAATTAAAGAAGTAGAAAAACAAGCTAAGAAGCATGATTTAAAAATGCCAATATTAATCCAAGTCAATGTAGCAAAAGAGGAAAGTAAGCATGGTTTTGCAGTAGAAGAAATTGAAGATGTATTTGATTATTTAAAAGAATGTCCCCATTTAATTGTAAAAGGGCTAATGATGATGGCACCACATATTGATTCTAATGATACAGCAGTATATTTTAAACAAACAAAGGAGTTATTTGATCAATTAAATTGTAAATATTCAGAGTTTGAAATGACAGAATTATCAATGGGGATGTCTAATGATTATCACGAAGCGTTAAAGTATGGAGCAACGATGATAAGGGTAGGAAGTGCCTTGTTTGAATAAAGTAAAGTTTATAGAGTCGCGGAGTTTATTAATTTAAAACTCCTTTTTTCATTATAAAATATAATGTATTTTAAGAGATTTGGATATTATTTCAAATTTCTTTTTTTATTGAACTTGTAAAATGCTTCTCAAGAAATTGAAAGAATTTGCAAATATTTGCTCTTTTGAATTTAGGTATAATGAAATTGTAAAGGAAGGAGGCTTTTAAATGGAAGCTTGGGAAAATTATTTTGAAGTTATGGAAAAGGTTGTTGCACAAGTAAAAAATACGCAAAAAGATAATATCAAAAAAGCTGCAAAAATACTTGCTGATACAACTGAAAAAGGAGGTCTTATTTATGGGTTTGGGACGGGTCATTCTCATTTAGTAGTCGATGATGCATTTTGGCGAGCTGCTACCCCGGCTAATTATTGTGCTTTGCTGGAACAAAGTGCAACAGGCAGTTTTGAAATTACAAAAAGTTATCACATTGAAAATATGTATGAAATTGGAAAAATGATAGTTGATTATCATCGAATCACCCCTAATGACTGCATGATTATTATTTCTAATTCTGGCAATAATATTGCACCAGTAGATGCTGCTATAAGGGCAAAAGAAAAGGGAATTCCTATTATTGCGATTACTGCAGTGGAATATAGCCAATTCTTAAAGACAAAACATAAGGCAGGAGTAAAGCTTAAAGATGTTGCTGATGTAGTGTTAGATAATTGTTCATTAATAGGTGATGCGGCAATTGAGATAGAAAATTTTCCTATGAAAGTGGGGGCAACTAGTACAATACCAAATGTCTTTTTACAAAATGCAATATTATGTGAAATGGTTGATATTTTAGTTAAAAAGGGAATTCACCCGGATGTTTATTACAATGGTCATATGGCTTTTATGAATGAAGATTGTGCTGATCATAATGATAAATTAGTGGATAAATATTTTTATCGGATAAGGAATTTATGATGAAAGCAAGATCAAGATACTATCAGCATATTCATGATATTTTAAATAATATTGTAGATTCACAAGAAGCAGCTATTCAAAAAGCTGCCTTAGAAATGACCCAATGTATTGAAAAGGGACATACGATTTATGCTTTTGGAGCTTCTCATGCGGGAATTCTTACCCAAGAACTGTTTTATCGGGCTGGTGGATTGGCTTTAATTAATCCAATTATGGCAAAGGAAGTTCAATTAGATGTAAGACCAATAACTCTAACCTCGCAAATGGAGAGACTACCTGGTTATGGGACATTGATTTTAGAGCATACGCCAATACAAAAAGAAGATGTTCTAATTATTCATTCAGTTTCTGGTCGAAATACAATTGCAATTGATATGGCATTACGGGCTAAGGCAATGGGTGTGATCGTGATTGCTGTTACAAATATAGAATATAGTCAAGCTGTAGTTTCGCGACATGAAACAGGAAAGAAATTGTTAGATATTGCAGATATTGTTATTGATAATTGTGGAGATTTTGAGGATTCCAGTATTACTATTGATGGTCTAGACCAAAAGGTTGCCCCAACCTCTACAATAGCCGGAGCTTTTATTTTAAATAGTGTGATTATTCAAGTAGTAGAAAATCTAGTTAATGACGGCTTCGAACCACCGATTTTTCATAGTGCTAATATTGATGGAGGTGACGAATATAATCAAAATATCTTAAACCAATATAAAAATCGCATTCATTATATGAAGTGAGTAGAGAGGAGGCGTATGATTCTCTTATTGAATCATATGAGGATATCTTATGAATACTAGAAGTGTGGAAATATTGAAGAAGCTGTGCGGCGGAAAAAACTATCAAGTAGAAGATTTAGCACATGATTTTGAGATCTCAATTCGAATGATTAGATATGTTATTGATGATATTAATGATTTTTTAGAAACAATAAATATTAAAAAAAATATAATGATAAGAAATGGAAAGATTCAGTTTAATATTACTCATCAAGAAAAAGAGATACTGATGAAAGAAATTTCGAATTTGGATAATTATGTATATGCGATAAGTCCGTTTGAAAGAAAGTGCTATATTTTAGTTTCAATGTGGTGTTGCAGTGAACCACTCACAAGTCAGTATTTTGCTGATGAAATGAATGTTAGTAAAAGTAGTATTGATAAAGATATTCTTTCGATAAGACAAGAATATGAGGGATATGATTTTTCTATTAATGTAAAAACAGGAAAAGGCAGTTATATAGAGGGTGACGAAAGAGACATACGCTCATGTTTCTTTAGAGTTATTGAAAAGAATATTGATTTTAATAAATTTATGCACTTTCAATATACACCAATAACTTTTATTGAAAAGCATATTTATCGAATGGTCTTCGATAAATACTGGAAAATCATTATTAAAGTTATGAATGATTTTGAAAGTCATAGTGAAAAGAAATTAACCTATTTATCATATAAAGATATTTGTATCCATTTAGCTGTTTCTTTGACAAGAATAGAATTAGGGTATGATATCATCCTACATCAAGATTATTTGATTGAGATTTCAAAAACAGAAGGATATCATGATGCTCAATTTATTTGTTCACAAATAATGCAGGCATTAAATATTAAGATGTCACAATCAGAAGTTGCTATTATTACGATCTTATTAAATAGTGCTAGATATACGACTTTAAAGCGATATGTTATCTATGATTGGGCTAATATACAAATGATAGCAACTACTTTAGCCTTTAAAGTAGGAGAAAAACTTAATGTAAATTTTAGTCGAGATGAGGAATTGATCAATTCTTTAACCCTCCATTTAGGTCCTACAGTATTTAAACTGCAAAATCAAGTACCGGTTGTTAATCCGAGTTTGACAGTTATTAAGAAAAATTATCATGAAGTTTTTATAGCATTATTAGAAACAATTGATGAATTATGCTATAAGGAATTAAAAGGAATTAAAGAGGATGATATAGCTTTTTTAACGCTTCATTTTTGTGCCGCTTTAGAGAGAAAAAATCGTTTTAAAGATGTGTATAATGTTGTAATTGTTTGTGTTCATGGTTTTGGGACGGCTTCTTTAATGAAGGAGATGATCTGCTCGAGATTTAAAAATATTATTGTGAAGAAAACAGTAACTGAAGAACGGATTTTAAATATAGATCTCAGTAATATCGATTTTATTATTTCAAGTATTGATCTACAAATAATGCAGTGTTTGGTTGTTAAAGTCAATGTAATTTTAAAAGAGAGTGATTATCGATTGATTGAAAATGCTATGGAAAAAATTGTTCATCAAAATATTCAAGAAAGTGATACTTTTATGGATGGAATTTTAAGTATTGTTAAGAGAAACTGCGAGATTGTAAACTATCAGCAGCTTTTCGATGATTTCAGTGAATATTTTAAAGATTTAGGAATTGATGCAGGAATCAAACTGCAGCCATTATTAAATGAATATTTAACTGCTGATAAAGTTCTACTATGTGATACGGTCGATCATTGGGAGACTGCAGTCTGCTGTGCCGGACAAATGCTAGTTAAGAGTCAAGATATTGCAGAATGTTATATTAAATCAATGATAGATACGGTGAAAAAATCAGGGTCATATATGGTTATTGATGAAGGAATAGCCCTTATTCATGGAGAAATTGATTATGGGGTTAATCAAACATCAATGAGTCTGTTAATTATTAAAAATGGTGTCAAATTTAATCATGATAAATATGATCCAGTGCATATTATTTTATGTTTAGCGGCTAAAGATAATTATACGCACATGAAAGCATTAAATAATTTTATCAAATTTTTAGAGAATATAAGAAATAATGGGATAGAACGTTATTTTGAACTAGACTATGTTTTAGACCAGATTAATGAGGTAAGTAAATATGATTAAATATATAAAAGAGAATTGTGTGGATTTTTATAAAGAGTGCCATGATTGGAAAGAAGCAATTGTCTATGCTGGTTATCTATTAGAGAAAAATGGCTATATTGATCACCAGTATATAAATGATATGGTGAATATTATTGAAAAAAATGGCCCCTATATTGTAGTCATGCCAGGGGTTGCCTTGGCTCACGCAAGACCAAATGGTCATGTGTATCAAAATAGTATTAGCTTAGTAACTTTTAAAAATGGAGTGAAGTTTGGACACTCTGTTAATGATCCAGTTCGAGTATTGTTAGCGCTTGCAGCTAAAAGTGATGAGGAGCATTTAAAGCTGTTTCAAGAAGTGGCACTATGTCTAATGGATAGAAAATATTTACATAAAATATTTAATGCCCGTTCTTATCAAGATATTTTAAAGGATAATAAAAATATTGATGCTATTAAAGGGGGACTGATAGTTTCTTGTTATGCTGATTCAGCAATAAATCCCTATATGGACAATTCTATTGCAATTCAATGCCTGGCTCAAAGTTGTGTTGCTGGAGGAGCTAAGGCGATAAGAACAAATTTAGAACATGTAAAGGCAATTGCAGAAGTTGTAGATGTTCCGCTTATTGGTATTAAAAAAATCTATAAAGGAGATGATCCGCTTCATTCTAGTTTTAGAATTACACCAACAATGGATGAAGTCGATCAGCTAGTTGCAGCTGGCGTTGATGGTATAGCCATAGATGGCACTCAAAGAGAACGTTATGATGATTTATCATTAGAAGAATTTGTTAATAAAATAAAAAATAAATATCCAGAGTTATTTGTTATTGCAGATATTTCTACAGTGGAAGAGGGAATCAGAGCATCTAAAGCGGGAGTTGATGCAGTAGGTACTACTTTATCAGGATACACGCCATATTCTAAAAATCCAATTATATTTGGAACAGTGCCATCACCAGATCCAGATTATGAAATTATTAAAGAGCTAAAAACAGCCGGAGTATCAAGAGTCATTGCCGAAGGAAGAATTAATGACGGTAGTAAGATGAAGAAATGTATAGAGGCAGGAGCTTTTGCAGTTGTTATCGGAACATCCATAAGTGAGCCAGCTAAAATAGTAAAAACAATATTACATGATGCAAAAGAGGGATGAAAAATGAAAAGTTTTAAAGTTATCACGGTATGTGGTGCCGGAGTCGGAACAAGCACTTTGTTAAGAATGAATATTGATAAAACTTTTAAAAAATTTGCTTTACCATTAGAGGTAACAGTTGAGAATAAAGGATTATCAATGTCTAAAGGACTAATGTGCGATGCAGTATTTACTTTTGAATCGTTTGCTGATGAATTACGTTCTTGTTATGAGGATGTTATTGTAATCAATAATCTAATGGATATGAATGAATTAGAGGAAAAAATAAAAAAATTATTAGAAAAAAAGAATTTATTGTAGAGGAGGGAGATTATGTCAGTATTTAAAGTTATTGTAGATATTTTTCAAAATTATGTGTTTAATCAGCCGTTTATTTTCTTAAGTATTGTTGCGATGATTGGTCTTATTTTACAAAAAAAATCAATAGATAAAATTATTTCTGGATCAGTCAAAACGGGAATCGGTTATTTAATTCTAAGTGTAGGAACAAGCACAATCGCAGGCGTAGTTACGCCGATAGCTACGCTGCTGGAAAAAATTATGGGGATTGAAACAGTTGCAACTGGAATGGGAACAAATGCATTTACTGAACAGTGGGCATCGACGATTGCAATTATTATGGTTATTGGTTTTTTTATAAATCTAATTTTAGCTAGATTTACACCATTTAAGTACGTGTTTTTAACAGCACATCAAACATATTATTTGATCTTTGTTTATTTAGCTGTAGCTGTAGAAGTGTTTGCTAATCCAAATAATACGTTAGTTATTATTATTGGTGGTCTATTAACAGGAATCTACTGTACTTTAGCTCCAGCATTGGCCCAGCCTTTCTTGAGAAAGGTTACCGGCAGTGATGATTTTGCCTATGGTCACACCACAACATTCGGAGTTATTACGGGTTCATTAGTTGGAAATTTATTTAAAAAACATAAAAATGAATCGTCTGAAAACATTAATATTAATCCTAAATTAAACTTTTTAAAAGACATTACAGTTTCTACCGCTTTAGTTATGACAATCCTATATATCGTGGCAGTATGCTTGGCTGGTTTTGATTATGTCGAAGCGAATTTAAGTAATGGACAGCCCGCAATTTTATATGCAATTGTTTCTGGCGTTCAATTTGGAGTGGGGATTACAATTGTATTGAATGGTGTTTCAATGATGGTTTCAGAGATCACAGAAGCGTTTAAAGGTATTTCTGAAAAAATTGTACCTAATGCAGTACCAGCATTAGACTGTCCTGTCGTTTTTAACTTTGCTCCAACTGCAGTTATGCTAGGTTTTTTAAGTTGTTTAGGTACAGTTATATTGTGTACGATTATCTTTGGTGCAATTGGCTGGTATGCTCTGACACCACCGGTTATTACTACCTTTTTTGGAGGTGGACCAGCAGGTGTTTTTGGAAACTCTACAGGAGGCTGGCGTGGGGCTATTTTAGCTGGAGTCGTTGCTGGACTGTTATTGTCATTTGGACAAGCGTTAACGGTAGGCGTTTTATCAACAACAGTAGCGGACTTTGCTAGATGGTCAAATGATTTTGATTATTCTGTATTTCCAGCGTTTTTCAAATGGATACTACAGTTGTTTGCTTAAAATTATAAGGGATAAAATTATCCCTTTTTAAGTTTATTAAGATTGTCAAGAAAAGAAAAAGAAACTGACTGTCTTTTATATTTGTGTATTTAGCTCCTTAAAATTAACTTAATTAAAAAACTTTGACTATCTAAATAATTGCAATTCTGATGAAAATAGGATATTTTAAAGAAAGGGATAATTTAAGGGGATAAAGAAAATGATAACAGTTGCTAATAGTGCCGAGTATTTTATTAACGAATTTACTCAAGAAATATATGATCAAGTGTTAGATCATGTTGATTTTAAAAGCCTGGAGTGTAGTTGTGGGGCCAAAGGGAGTTTTGTTAAGATTGGATGTTATCCAAGATTTTATAAAACTGCAACTAATAAAATTTGTATTCGAATCCAGCGTGTGATGTGTAAACACTGTGGAAAAACACATGCAGTTTTTGTTGAGTGCATGGTACCTTCATCAATGCTTTTGCTGACTACACAAATTGAGATGCTAAGATCTTACTATAATCACCGGTTAGAAGAATTTTTAAGTAGTTATCCAACTATTGATCGTCCAAATGCTATTTATGTTATTAAAAATTATGAACGGAAGTGGGTAAATTATCTAAAAAAATCTGGATTTACCCTAAAAAGTAAAGAAAGAGAGATTCAGAGATATTTCTTTGAAAAATATCAAGTACAATTTTTACAGATGAAATGTTTCTCAAATTCATCCTCGTCACGCCTACTGAACCATTTGGTTTAGCTAATTTGCTATATACACATAAGTTTTATGTTCGAAATTGGAAAAATTTGTTATACTAGCACTCGGGATAAGTTAGGGGGGAGTGTATAAATGAGTTCTTTGAACATGAAATTAATATTAAATCACAAGTTCTTGGCAAATTATGAAACAGGCTCGGATATGATGTTTTAGTGCGCTTAAAAATAGGTTTTTAGACATGGGATAAAGGAAAAAAGTGAGGAGAAGTGTATTAGGCACAGAGTTATTTAAAAATGAATAATAAGGCAGGTATTGTGATTTTAACAGAAAATCATTTGTTGAAAGAGAAACTGGTCAATAAGATTAGAAGTAATGATCATTATGAAATTATTGCAACTTTTAATGATGGTGGTATATGTGAAGACTATTTAGCTACGCATACATGTGATTTACTTGTAATTGATTTAATTTTGACTAATATAGATGGTGCTGGAGTGATTGGGAATATAAGATCTAACAATCCAAAAGCCTTAAAACATGTTATTTGTATTAGTGATTTTACTAACTCACTAGTATTTGAAATGTTAGAAGGCTTAGCAGTAGATTACTGTTTAAAGAAACCGGTTGATTTAAACTATTTTATGGAAATCATTGATCGTATCTTAAAAATTAGATTAAAACATAATTTAGGTATTGACGATTATCATCAAACAGTTCTAAAAAAGGAAATTCATGATACGTTTATGAAAGTGGGAATGCCACGACATTTAAAAGGCTATAATTATCTAGTTACAGCAATTGTTTTAGTTTGTGGAAATATTAATCTTTTAGGAGAAATTACTAAAGAATTATATCCGCGTATTGCTAGAACTTATGGAACAACGGCATCACGAGTTGAACAGTCGATTCGTCATGTTTTAAAATGTACTTGGGAAAGTGGTTGTCAAGATGAGCTAGAGCAGCTATTTGGATTTCGGGCAAAACGTAAAACATGTAATTCTGAATTTATTTCAACAATTGTAGATGAGTTATTATCAAAGTATAAAGGAAGTTAACGATCCGAGGATTTAATTCCTCTTTTTATGTCAGTTATGGAGATCTCCATGATTGATATAAGAAAAAGATTAGTTTTTCTAAAATTAGGTAGAAAAAAAGAGCTTACGCTCTTATAAGTAACTATGACGGCTTGCCGCTTTTGTTTGATGTTCTAGACGAAGTTTATCAGCAATCATTGCAATAAATTCAGAATTGGTAGGTTTTGATTTAGTTGCACTGACTGTATAACCAAAGATATCATCAATTGCATCAGTATTACCGCGGTTCCAAGCAACTTCAATAGCATGACGAATGGCACGTTCTACTCTTGAAGCGGTAGTACTGTATTGGCGGTCAATATCTGGATAAAGGACTTTAGTTACTTGACCTAATAATTCGATATTATAGTAAGTAGATAGAATTGCAGTTCTTAGGTACATATATCCTTTGATGTGGGCTGGAATCCCAACTTCATGAAGGATATCTGTAATTTCATTTTCTAACTTAATTTTTTGATATTTTTCAGATTCGTTTTGTGACATACCTTTAATATCTTCTAATGTAACTTTCATTACAGAATTTAAGGTTGTCGCAAAATAATTGATATCGAATGGTTGTTTAAAACAATAACTTACATTTAATTTTTCTAATGTTTCACAAATTAATGGATTAGTAAAGCTAGTAATACAAACTACTTTATTATAGGCACGACTATTTACTTCCTTAAGTTTATTTAGAACACCGATTCCATCAATGTTGGTAAGCATTAAATCAATAATTAATAAATCACAATTATTATTAGATAAATAGTTTAAACAGCTTGTTGCATTATCGCTAGTACCAATAACGGTAAAGTTATTTGTCGCAATTAAACTGTCCTTAATATTATTCAATAAATCCTTGTTTTCTTCTAAAATGTATACTGTATACTTTTTAACGTCTGTCATCTCTATATTCCCCTTTCGTTTTAGTGACAAAATTTATTATATTTATACAGTATAAAAGAGAAAAGGGTTTATTTATAGATAATTAGGGATTTAGTAAAGTAAGGAATTAAGTTCCCTATAACAAGAAAGTTTTCGTGAAAATTCGTGAAGAATTCTCGAATTTTCAAGGATAATAACGAGTCGTGTCGAACGGCTGATTATTCGATTTTTTGATTAAAAATTAAAACATTTAAATTATCATAATAAAAATATTGAACAGTATATTGCTTACTTGTATAGGGATTGAAAAGGTCAAACATTTCCTCTTGATCAATCAATCTTTTTTTTGCTTCCTGATAACAACTGTCACTAAATTTAAATTCCATCCAGGCAATATTATCATGTTTATACTGTTTTACCATTTTATTTAATGCTGCTTTATTATAATTTTCGTTATAAAGATTCTCATATTTGAAATACGTATAATTTCCTTGTTTCGTTATTTCATATTGATCAAGAGGTTCATATAATTTCAACATATCATCAGAATCAAACATAAAATAGTTCATCATTGCAAAAATATTGCCTTCGCTATCATAATCACCCCAAGTAGCATCAAGATAGTAATAGTCATCATCTAGATAAATTAAATTCCAGGCATGATAAGCTTCATCGTCACTAGCACCAATTTCTTTACCCACGATATAGGCGCTTTTTATCCCAACTGCTTCAGCAAGATACTGAATAGCCTTTACATAGCCGCTGCAAACTGTTTCACCATAAATTAACGAGCTAGTAATATATTGATTATCTTTAGCATTATCAACATATCGACACTTCTCAATTACAAATTGATAAATTTTTTTTAATTTATCATAATCACTACTTTCACTTGAAATCGAATTTACTAATTCATCACGGACAGATTCTAATTGAGCTGTTAAAGTGTCACGTTCACTTTTAGAATATGAATAACTGGGAATATAATTACATATATCAACTTGATTTTGTAGCTCAAAATAATCTAGATAATAGATTTCGGGATGATCATATAAAACATAATCATTTATTTTTTGAACTAATTCATAATCATTACTGCTGATTGTGACCTTTTTTGCATTATCAAGAATGCAATTATAAATATTTTCATAAATTTCTTTTTCTTTAGATGATAAAGACTGATAATAGTATAAATAACTCGCATCGCCGCTTAAGTAGTCAGTATCAATAGTTATTGCTGGTCGAGAATTAGACTTTTCACGAAAACTAAAACACCCGGTTAATAAAAATAGTGATAATATCGTCAGTAATATCTTTTTCATTTTTGGATTCCTCCTATTTTTAGTATAACATGGATTATTCATGAGAAAGAAGGATTATGATAAAAGTGGCTAAAATTATCACATAAAGACCATAATATAACATGTTTATTAATAAACATAGATGAATGATTAATATTTCTTACAAAATTCTTAAAATTTCTATTTATTTCGACATAAATTTGTATTATAAAACAGATTATGATATTATTTAACGGTAAAAAAGTGCGAATATAGGAGGCTTATATGAAAGACAATAAGTTTATTAAATTTATTACTTCTAAGTATTTGATTTTGGCAGTGCAGTTATTCGCAACCGCATTGTTTACATATTTAATCTTTCAATTGGATCTAGTACCATTAAAATACTTGATTCCAGCGACAGGGGCATTAGGTTTATTAATTATAATTTTCTTCTTTATCATGAGGAGCGGGCAAAAGAAAATTAATCAAGGTTTAAAAAGCAAGCGTTCAATCGTTACAAAAATTATTAGCTTATTAATGAGTATTTTATTAATGTTCGCATCAAGTTATGTTGTTAGGGGAAATGATTTTTTTAATACCGTTACTAAAGCAACAACACAAAAATATTTAGTTTCAGTGATTACAATGAAAAATAATAGTGCAACTAAATTAAGTGATCTTGATGGAAAGAAATTTGGTGTATCTTATCAACATGATACAACGACGATTACTAAAGCAATTGCTGATATGGAAAATGATCTTGGGGAACAAGAAGATATGGTTAAATATGATGACTATAGCGGATTGGCCGATGCTCTGTATAAAGGTGAAGTAGATGCTATTATTGTTGGACAAGAATATAAGTCGATGTTGGAAGCAAATCATGATAGTTTTGATGACGAAACAAAAATTATTAAATCATATGAATATGAATCTAAGTTAAGTGTTACAACTAAACAAACAAATGTAACAGAAAACCCATTTACAATTTATGTTACTGGAATTGATACATATGGTAGTGTTAGTACCGTAGCTCGAAGTGATGTAAACTTGATTGTTACTGTTAATCCTAAAACAAAACAAATTTTGATGACCAGTATTCCGCGTGATTGTGAAATTCAATTGCATAAGAATGGTAAAATGGATAAACTAACTCATACCGGAATCTATGGAACAAGTGAAACAATTAGTACGATTGAAGATTTCTTAGATGTTGAAATTAATTATTTTGCGAGAACTAATTTTAGTGGAATGACAAATATTGTAGATGCTCTTGGTGGGGTAACAATCGATTCTGATTATAAATTCACAACATTACATGGTAATTACAACATTGTTAAAGGCGAAAACCAAATGGATGGGGATAAAGCATTATGCTTTGTTCGGGAAAGATATTCTTTACCAAATGGAGATTTTGACCGTGGTAAAAATCAACAAAAATTATTAAAAGCAATGTTAGAAAAAGCAATGTCACCAAAGATAATCACTAATTTTAATAATATTTTGACTGCGATTGAAGGAAGTTTTGAAACTGATATGTCAAGTAAAGAAATTAAGTCGTTATTGAATATGCAGTTAAACGATATGTCGGATTGGACTGTTTATAATGTTCAAGTAGAAGGTGAAGGTTATAAAACTTCGAAAACTGCATCAATGTATGGGACAGAGGTCTATGTAATGAAACCTTATCAAAAACAAGTTAAAAAAATTAAGAAGATCATTGATACGGTAGAACAAGGTGGAACTATTTCTGAAGAGGATTTAAAAGGGCTAGGAAACTAAAGAGCTTCATTATGAAGCTCTTTCTATTTAACAACAAAATAACCTATGCTACGACAAATCAATATGATATTATAAAAGGTGTTCGGTGAGGTGAGAGAATGGCAAAGAAGAAAAAGAAAAAAGGAATGTTTTCTAAACTTACATCTAAAGGAATTATTTTAACGATACAGTTAATTGCTTCAGCCGTATTCTTAGGATACATTTATGTATTGAAAATGTTACCAACTAGGTATTATGCAATTTTAATAATTGTTTTAATAGCATTATTATTGCTTGAAATGATTTGGATTACATCCGGAGCACGAAGAAAAAGAAGAACAGGAAAAGGCTTTAGAATTTTTATTAGTAAGTTCGTAAGTGTTGCTTTATCTGCTCTATTGATCGTAGGAAGCGTGTATGCTTCACAGGGTAATAGTTTTTTAAGTAATATTACAAGTGCATTTACACAAACTAGAGTTATTGCAGTATATGCAATGAAGCAAGGAAAAATTAATAAAGTTGAAGATTTGAAAGGAAAAACAATCGGAGTAGAAAATAAAACTAGTGTATCTAGTATTACCGATGCTTTAGCACAAGTACAAGAAAAAATCGGTAAAGAACCTGAAAAGAAAAATTATAGTGATTATGCTGATTTAGCAGATGCTCTGTATAAAGGTGAAGTAGATTGTATTGTTGCTGATCAGTCATATTTAGGTGTGTTGGAAACTAATCACGAAAGTTTTGAAGATGAAACTAAAGTTGTTTATAAAATGGAAGTTCAAGAAAAATTAGAAGCAGTAACAACAAAGACAGATGTTACTGAAAATCCTTTTATTGTCTATATAACTGGTATTGATACATATGGTTCAGTTAACACTATCTCTCGTGCGGATGTAAATCTTGTTGTTTGTGTCAATCCATTGGAAAAACAAGTATTGATGGTTAGTGTTCCTAGAGACACTCAAGTCAATCTGCATAAAAATGGTAAGATGGATAAAATTACCCATTCAGCAATGTATGGAATTAATGAGACGATTCAGACACTAGAAGACTTTTTAGATCTAAAAGTCAATTATTATGCAAAAACTAATTTTAGTGGAATTACAAACATTATTGATGCCTTGGGGGGAGTGGAAGTAGACTCACCGTATGAATTTACAACATTACATGGTAATTATAAGATAAAAAAAGGTGTCAATGAATTAAATGGTGATCAAGCATTATGTTTTGTTCGGGAACGTTATGCTCTACCATCGGGAGACTTTGATCGTGGTAAAAATCAGCAGCGGTTATTAAAAGCAATGTTGAAAAAAGCAATGTCACCGAAAATTATTACTAACTATAGCAATATTTTAGCAGCTGTTGAGGGAAGTTTTGAAACTGATATGTCAAGTGATGATATCAAGTCATTAGTTAATATGCAGTTAGATGATATGGCCAATTGGGAAATGTTCAATGTTCAAGTAACTGGTGATGGGGCTATTTCATATGATACATATTCGCAAAAAGGGAAGAAAACATATATTACAATCCCTTATAAAAAATCAATTCAAAATATTCGTAAAGTAATTGATAAAATTGAAGCTGGTAAAAAACTTACTGAAGCTGATGTAAAAGGATTAAGTTAGCCGACGATTATAGTCGGCTTTTTATGTTAAATTTGTTAAATTTATTTAAGATTGTTGATTTTTTTGTTAATTAAGCGAATTGATTGAAACCGATATTATTTGTGCTATAATGAGATAAAATTTAAGGTTTGTTGTTGTAAGGAGAGAAGTAGATTGGCGTTTATTAAGAAGATAAAAAAATTAAAAAAGAGTGTTAAAATTACTGGTGGAGTAATTATAGGAGTTATTGTTGTCTTTGCTATTTTTTCATTTTATTATCGTGATAAGTGGTATCCTAATACATCTATTAATGGAATCGATGTATCAAGCATGACTTATGAAGAAAGTAAAAATGTATTAAAGAACCAGATTGAAAGTTATGCTTTGGAAATAGGGGCAGAGGGAAATCAAAAGCTTACGATTGCAGGGAAAGATATTAATTTAAGTGCAGATTTTGAAAAAAATCTAGAAAGTGACTATAAAAATCATCGCAGTCAACGTAGTATTTTTGGGATTTTTAGTGGTTACAACCATGATATTGATTTAAAAATATCTTATGATCAAAATAAATTAAGTGAAATAGTTAATGGTTCAGTGCTTATCAATGGGAATGAAGAATATCAAATTGTGCAGTCAACAAATGCTCATATTGAATACGATGAAACAACGAAGAGTGGAAAAATGGTTAAAGCAACAATTGGAAATGAACTAAATCTCGAAAAATTTAGTAACTTAATTACAACGTCAATAAGTAAATTAACTACAAAGATTGATTTAACTGATCAAGATAAATATGCAGAAGTTTATCAACAGCCAGTTAGTGATATTAGTGATAAGCATTTAGAAGAGATGTTGAATACGTATAATAATTATCTATTAAATTGGATCAACTGGGATATGGGAGAAGGCAAAGTTGAGACGATGACACCAGATGATATTAAAAACTGGTTAAGCTGTAATGATAAAGGTGAAGTTGTCCTTGATAAAGAAGCAATGAGTGAGTGGATTGAAGAATTTTGTTTGCGCTATAAGACAGTTGGAAAGAAACGTAATTTTACGACTCATAATGGAAACGTGATTCAGATTTCAGGTGGTGACTATGGCTGGCGCCTTGATTATGAAAAGATCGTTAAACAAGTAGAAGCAGCGATTACTGAAAAAACGGACAGTAAATTAATTGAGGCCTACCTCAGTGAGCAAAGTAAAAAGAATCAAAAAGCTTTAACAACGGAATTAGAACCAACTTATTCTAATAAGGCATATCAAAAAGATTATGAAAACTTTGAAAATGATTGGGATACTCAAAATTATAGTGAAATTGATTTAACTGAACAAAGAGTATACGTGTATCGTGATGGTCAATTAGCTTATTCTTGTATTTGTGTAAGTGGATTACCAACTGAGAAAAACGATCGTATCACACGTACAGGGGTATGGTATATCAAAGAGAAAAAACCAGAGAAAGTTTTAGTTGGCGAAGATTACGAGACTCCGGTTAAATATTGGATTAGAATTATGTGGACAGGAACTGGATATCATGCTTTGGATCGAAGCGACTGGGCAAATTGGACTCCAGATCTGTATAAAGTAAAAGGATCACATGGATGTTTGAATCTTCAAGAAGAGGATGCCAAAAAATTATATGAGCTGATTAGAATGAATGATCCAGTTTTTATTCATTATTAAAATTATTAAAAAGCATTTTCTTAGTTAAACTAAAGGAATGCTTTTTTAATTTTAATTATTTTAAATTATTTATTATAAATGCTGATAAGAGAGATTAAAGAATAAAATTATAACTAATATAATGATTTAACTAAGTTTATAATGATTAGATTGTACTAATGAGTTGAGGGGAGTAAAATATATATTATAAGGAGGAGCTGGTATGAATGAAGTTTATGAATTCTTGAAGAAATGTGGAACTTATTATTTAGCTACTGTTGAGGGTTATAAACCGCGGGTTAGGCCATTTGGGACAATTGATTTATATAATAATAGATTGTATATCCAAACTGGTAAAGTTAAAGCTGTTTCGCGACAAATTAAAGAGAATCCTCAAATAGAGATTTGTGCTATGGATGATGGAAAATGGATTAGAATTGAAGCAACTGCTTATCTTGATAATAATATTGATGCACAAAAACATATGTTAGCAGCCTATCCATCATTGCAAAAAATGTATCAGCCTGGAGATGGAAATACAGAAGTATTTTATCTTCGTAATGTAACTGCAAAAATCTGTTCTTTTACAGAAGAACCAAAAATCTTCAAATTTTAATTAATTTGATAATAAAAAAATTGTTGAACTCATTTATGTTCAACAATTTTTAATTTAAATAACAATTATTTTACTTTTCCAGCGTACATTTTCTCAAAATAGTTTTGATATTCACCAGAAAGAATATTTTGCCACCATTCTTTATTATCTAAATACCATTGAATGGTTTGTTGGATACCAGTATCAAAGTTATATTTTGGTTTCCATCCAAGTTCTGTTTCTAATTTAGTTGGATCAATAGCATAACGACGATCATGCCCCTTACGATCTTCAACATATTTGATTAAAGATTCAGGTTTATTTAAAGCTTTTAAAATAGTTTGAACAACTTCTAAATTAGTTCTTTCATTATGACCACCAACATTATAAACTTCACCAACACGACCTTTTCTAATAATTAAGTCAATTGCAACACAGTGATCGTATACATGTAACCAGTCACGAACATTATCACCTTTACCATATATTGGTAATTCTTCATCAGCTAAAGCTCTTGAAATCATTAATGGAATTAACTTTTCAGGGAAATGATATGGACCATAGTTATTTGAACATCTAGAAATAGTTACTGGTAATCCAAAAGTACGATGATAAGCTAAAACAAATAAATCTGCAGAAGCTTTTGATGAACTATAAGGACTAGATGTGTGTAATGGTGTTGTTTCAGTAAAGAACAAATCAGGTCGATCTAAAGGTAGGTCACCATATACTTCATCAGTAGATACTTGATGATATCTTTTTACTCCAAATTCTTTAGCTGCATCTAATAAAGTAGTTGTTCCCATAACATTTGTTTTAACGAAGATTTCAGGATCAGTAATACTTCTATCAACATGTGATTCTGCTGCGAAGTTAACAACAACATCAAATTTTTCTTCTTCAAATAACTTAAAGATGAATTCACGGTCAGCAATATCACCTTTAACAAATTTATAATTCGGTTTACCTTCAACTGGTTTACAAGTCTCTAAGTTTCCAGCATAAGTTAATAAATCTAAGTTAACGATCATATCTTCTGGATAAGTTTCAACCATATAGTGAACAAAGTTTCCACCGATGAAACCTGCTCCACCTGTTACTAAAATTTTCATTTATTTATCTCCTTCAAATTTAAAATTACAATCACTTTCATCTAATGTAGGACCATTTTTATCTTTATCTGATAAGATTGGTTCAATTCCATTTAATAATCCGCCCCAATCAACATTGACCGAAGGATCATCGTAACGAATTCCCCGATCATGTTCTTTAGAGTATAAATTATCTACTTTGTATCTAAATTCAACATTATCAGTTAATGTTAAGAAACCATGAGCAAATCCTCGAGGAATAAAGAACATCTTCTTATTTTCTTCACTCAACTCTACTGCAACCCATTGTTTATAAGTTGGAGAACCTTTACGAATATCAACAGCGACATCAATAACAGTTCCTTTAGTACAGCTAACTAATTTAGCTTGGGCCATTGGATCATTTTGGAAATGCAAGCCTCTTAAAGTCCCTTTTTTTGCTGTAAAAGACATGTTGTCTTGAACAAAGACATTATCAATTCCTAATTCATGAAAATTACTTGTTGAATATGTTTCCATGAAATAACCGCGGTGATCACCATGAATATCTGGCTCAATGATAACCACACCAGGGATTTTAGTTTCAATTTTTTTCATTTGTCTACCTCTTATTGATCTATAAATTTACCGTCTAATACATCTTTTAAATATTTACCATATTGGTTTTTCTTATACAACTCATATGATGTATTAAGCTGGTCTTTGGAAATCCACCCGTTATTATAAGCGATTTCTTCAAGACATGCAATCTTCCGGTTTTGATGAGTTTCTACAGTTTTAACAAAGTTAGTTGCATCGACTAAACTTTCATGAGTTCCTGTATCTAACCAGGTAAATCCTTGTCCTAATAAAGTTACATCTAAAGTACCATTATCTAGATAGATTTTATTTAAATCAGTAATTTCTAATTCGCCACGGGCACTTGGTTTAATACTTTTAGCGAATTCAACAACATTTTTATCATAGAAATATAGCCCTGTAACAGCATAATTAGATTTAGGATTAGCTGGTTTTTCTTCTAGTGAAACAGCTTTACCATTTTCATCAAATTCAACAACCCCAAATCTCTCAGGATCATCAACATAATATCCAAATACGGTTGCTCCACTAAACTTATTAGCAGCTTCTCTTAAACGTTTACCTAAGCCATGACCATGGAAAATATTATCCCCTAAGACCATTGCACATCCTTCACCATCAATAAATTCTTCACCAAGAATAAATGCCTGAGCTAATCCATCAGGAGAGGGTTGTACTTTGTATTGAAGTGAAATCCCAAATTGGCTGCCGTCACCTAATAGTTCTTCAAAACGAGGAGTATCATCAGGTGTCGAGATGATTAGGATATCTTTGATTCCAGCTTCCATCAAAATACTTAATGGATAATAAATCATTGGTTTGTCATAAATTGGTAATAATTGTTTACTTGTTACTTGAGTTAGAGGATATAATCTTGTTCCAGATCCTCCAGCTAATACAATACCTTTCATATTAAAAAGCCTCCTTTATTTCATCATAATCTTAAACCATTACGTAACGTAAGGGTCAAGTGTTATTGTATAATGATATTAAAGTTTTTAGTACTAAAAAGATGTCTAAAAGAATTAATTAGTAATTGTATTGTATAAAAAACAATTATGATTTAAAATAGATAAAGTTGAAAGTAATGATGAAAGAGTGAGAAAATGAAAGATATCAGAAATATAATCGGAATATTATTAGGTAATACAATTTATGCTTTAGGAGTAACGATGTTTATTTTACCTAATAATTTAATTACAGGTGGAACAACAGGGATGGCGTTGTTAGTAAATGCGACGACTGGATTTTCAATAACTGTCTTTGTTTCAATTTTTAATGTCAGTATGTTTTTAATTGGGTGGAAAGTATTAGGGAAAAAGTTTGCTTTAACGACTTTGATCAGTTCTTTTTACTATCCATTCATTTTAGGGATTCTTCAAGGTGTTTTTAAAAATGAAATGATGAGTAAAGATACATTATTATGCGTTATTTTAGCGGGATTAATGATTGGTACAGCGATCGGGTTAGTAATTCGTTGTGGAGCTAGTACTGGAGGAATGGATATACCGCCATTGATCCTAAATAAAAAATTAGGTATTCCTATTTCAGTAAGTATGTATGGTTTTGATTTTATTATTTTACTAGGACAAATGGTCATTCGTAATCGAGAAATGGTTTTTTATGGAATCTTGCTAGTGCTGATCTATACTGTTGTCTTAGATAAAGTATTGGTTATTGGAAAATCACAGATGCAAGTCAAAATAGTTAGCGCTAAATTTAATGAGATAAATGAAAAGATTATTAGTGTTCTTGATCGGGGAACTACACTGATTCATAGTGAGACGGGTTTTAAGCATAATCAGTACCCAGTAGTTTTAACAGTTGTAAATAATCGAGAGTTGACCCAGTTAAATAATTATGTTTATGACATCGATCCTGATGCCTTTATGATTATCAATAAGGTAAATGAGGTTAGGGGAAAAGGCTTCTCAAGTGCAAAAAAATATGAAAATAAATAAAACGGCTAATATGCAGCGCTCGCCTAAAGTCAGTCTAACTTTAGGCGGGACACTACAATAGGCCGTTTTGTTATAATCTTTTATAGTTATTTAAATCTAGTAATGAAGCAGCATCTTGATCACAAATAACCGTAAAGTTAGGATGCAGTTTTAAAATGGTAGCTGGTAATTCGTCAGTGATTGGTGAATCAAGCATTTGCTTTAAAATTTCTGCTTTTTCTTTACCTGTGACAATCATTACTAGGTGTTTTACTCGCATCAAACTCTTTGGACCCATTGTTAAAGTTACCGGTTGTTGGGGTTTATCAGCATAAGCGGGATTAACCGCATTTTTAATTTTGCGTTCTAATGCATAAGTATAGCTGTCCATTGGTGTACAGCGAGGACAGTTACTACAAAAGTGACCATCAAATCCTAACCCAATCAGCATTGCATCGATTTCTCCGGCATTACGAATCTGTTCATCAAAGGTTTCCCAATTGTCCATAGTAGTGATATGAACTCGATCGGCAGGAATATTAGCTGGTTCAAAAAACACTTTCTGCATTTCTTTCCAGTTTTCACCATCTTCTTTAGCTGTTTTTCCAATATATGGGGCTTCATCGAATAAATAATATTGCACATCAACGAATTTTGCTTGATCTTTAACATATGGAATCATCATTTTATATAATAATTCGGGTGAACGACCAGCGGTTAGTGAAATATTTACACGCTTATCTTGCATCATTGTTCCGAGTAAAATTTGCATCGCACTTTCACTCATTTTTTCTTTTGAATCTTCAATAATTAATTTCATAATCTTTCTCCTTGATTTTCATATTTTATGAAACATCTTGGATAAAGAAGTAAAGCTTACACAAAGGCTATTCTAAGGCAATAAAGATATTAGGTCAAGGTAATTTTGGTAAAATAATTAATAATATTTATATTTTTTAAAATAACTTTTTTAGCTATTTTTTCATTTTATCATAAATTCAACTAAAATAATTAGTGATTTCCAAATATTGGAAATTATTTCGCAATTATGCAAAATAATTGTTTATAGACTGGTTGAGTTTATATAATCATGGGGAGGTTAAAAGAAGGGAGGAATTAAAATATGAATTTTATTGAAAAATTCAATGAGATTGCCAATAAGACTTTAGTTCCAATTGCTAATAAACTTGGGAACCAGCGTCATTTGGCAGCAATTCGTGATGGTATGGTAGTGGCGATTCCATTATCGATTTTAGGTGGTTTTTGTTTAATTATTTCAACTCCACCATTTACGCCAAAGAGTTTACCGGATTGGGGAGTAATTAGTGATCTATTAATTGGCTGGTATAATTGGGCTCAGGCCAATGCAACGGCTTTGCGACTGCCGTACAATATGACAATGGCATTAATGGGGCTATTTGTTGCTATCGCGATCGCATATCATTTGGCTAAAAGATATGAAATGTCAGGATTAAATGCAGCGATTGTTTCAACCACAGTATTTTTATTGATTTGTGCACCAACAACAACTGCGGTATTGACTAGTGCAATTAGTGAGGGGGCCAACACTAATGATCTATTAGCACAGGCAGCTAGTTTTATTCCTACGACCTACCTAGATGCTAAAGGTATTTTTACTGCTATTATTGTTTCTATCGGCTGTGTTGAAATAATGAGGGTGATGTTGAAGAAAAATATTCGTTTTAAGATGCCTGAGGGAGTTCCTCCAGCAATCGCTTCATCATTTGATTCAATTTTACCACTATTTGTTTGTATGGGAGTCTTCTATGGCTTATCATTGATTATTCAAAATATTAGTGGTGAATTATTACCTAGTTTGATCATGACGATTTTAGCACCAGCAATTTCAGGATTAGATTCATTACTTGGAATTTGTTTAATTACAATTATTGCTCAAACTTTCTGGTTCTTTGGTTTACATGGTGCAAGTATTACGCAGCCAATCAGACTGCCGTTTATGCAAATGTATTTAATGGCAAATATCACTGCTTTTTCAGCTGGTGAGCCAATTGTCAATTTCTTTACTCAACCATTTTGGTCTTATGTAATTACACTTGGTGGCGGAGGTGCAACATTAGGTTTATGTATTCTCTTGTTACGCTCAAAATCAGTAGAGTTAAAGACATTAGGTAAATTATCAATCGGACCAGCAATTTTTAATATCAATGAGCCAATCATCTTCGGGTTACCAATGGTCTTGAATCCGTTAATGATGATACCATTTATTTTTGTACCGGTAATTAATACAATTATTGCTTATACTTGTATGGCTTTAAATATTGTTGGAAAGGGCGTAGTTGAGACTCCATGGACAACTCCGGCACCGATTGGCGCAGCCTTGGGCTGTATGGATATCAAAGCGGGAATCATGGTTATTATCTTAATTATTTTGGATATGCTACTTTATTATCCATTCTTTAAATTAATGGAAAAACAGAAATTAGCTGAAGAAAATAGCTAATTTATTAAAAGTTGATACAATCAAGGATAAAGATAAACTTACACACCAAAAAGAGATTTTAAATCTCTTTTTATTTTAAAAATTTATTGGAGAAGAAAAATGAGTAAAAAAAGAGATAATAAAAGAAAAGTAGAGATAAAAGGCTACGATATTGCTAAGTTGCGATTTCAGCGTTTTTTAGCAATGGTCATTGATTGGTACATTAGTAATATGATTGTCGCTATTCCTGTAACTTTTTTTCTTAGGGGTAAGGACTATATTCAACCATATTCTTTTCAACTAGAAACATATGGCTATAAAATAGGAATGATCTATGGTCTGTTTGTTGTAGTTGTTGGGATTTGTTATTATTTTGCTGTTCCGACATATATATGGAAAGGTCAAACTTTAGGAAAGAAAATTTGTAAACTACAAGTTGTTAAAACTGATGGACAAAAAGTGGATACAAAAACAATGTTTTTAAGAGAAATCATTGGTGCAGTAGTAATAGAAGGTGGGATTGTCGTTTCAGCCACGTATATCCGTAAATTAATTGGCTTATTGATTACAGCCGAGATTATTCCGATTCTTAAATATGGAGCGTATGCAATAACCCTCGCTTCAATTATTTATGCGTATTTTAATCCTTTATCACAATCTTTTCATGATAAACTAGCAAGAACAGTAGTAATTAGAAAATAAAATTAGACATTTTAACTGTTCATGATATACTATTGAATTATTAATAGATTTTATGAGGGGTGGAACTGGTATGTATAATTTAACGATTATCTTGTTATCAACGATCAATAGCGAATTAATTAATTCTAATAATTATCGAATTGCTAAATATATTTTAGAGAACATGCGGGCTCTGGAGGATATCTCCATAACCGAATTAGCGAAAGAGTGCTATGTGTCTAATTCTAGTATTTCTAGGTTTTGCCGTGATATTGGCTTACGAGATTATAATGAGTTAAAAAGTCAAATTGCAAAGTACCAGCCAGCTCACCAGTATGCCAAAAATAAATTCTATTATCAAAGTTATCAAAAAGAGGTTCCTGGTCAATCCTTTGTTGAAGGGGTTATAGAAAATTTACAATTATTAAAGAGAACAATTAACGAAAAAGATATTTATAAATTGGTAACTGATATTGCGAATTATTCAAATGTTGCAGCCTTTGGATATATGCAATCACAAAGTGTTGCCCAAAATTTACAATATGATCTTCAAACATGCCATAAATTTATTCATACATCAATGAAATATAGTGATCAAATTGAATATATCAATAATGCTGATAGTAGTAATTTGATTATTATTTTATCAGAATCCGGTACTTATTTTAAACGAGCTTTTGAAAGAAAGACATTATTTAGAAATACTAATGACAAACCTAAAATATATTTAATTACTTGTAATTCGGATATTGAAATTCCCTATGTAGATTACTATATTCGCTATGAAAGTATTAATGACTATGCCAGTCATCCATATTCATTAGCAGCCATTACGGGAATGATCTGTACATGTTATGCGGAGCGGTATCTAGAGGCTCCTGAACCAATTTAAAAAGTAAAGCGACTCCTAAAAGAGTCGCTTTACTTCGTACAAATAAATAAACCAGAGTCCTTGGTGATCTTAATCCCCTGGGATTCTTTGATTAAATCTTCGATATATATTTTAAATTCTTTTAGTCGATTACCAAGGTATTCGTTTTGATTACCATGACAACTAAGAATATAATCGATAAGTGGTTGGGCTTCAGTTATTAACAAATAATCTTCATATTTTTTTAATTCCACATAATTAAAATAGCTTTTTAAAATATCTTTACCATTTTCAAGACCGAAACGTTCAGGAAGAGGATCATCAGATAAAGAGATACGTGAGTCAAAGTTTTGAGCAAGTTCGCTAATTTCCTGCATATGATATTTACTGTAGGTCGTGCAATAAAAAGTACCATTATTCTTTAAGACACGAGTTATTTCAGTTAAACCTTGTTTTAAATCCTTTAAATAAAAAAGCATGTGATTAGCAACAATTGTATCAAAGTAGTTATTTTTAAAAGGAATACTTTGGCAGTCTGCAACAATATAATTATAATCATTTCCAAGTTTTTGACGAATTTCATCTATCATTCCCTCAGAATTATCTGATAAGAAGATTTCTCGATTACGAAGATTATATGTATTGTTCTCCCATAATTTACCATTTCCACAACCGAGCTCTAATAGACGATACACGGTGGAAAAATCAATTTGTTCAAAAATCCAGGGAAACCAGCCTTGCTGGTTTATTGAAAATTTGTCATGCAGTTTGATTCGTGTATCAAGATTTTTAGCATTCATATATTGCGTGACAAGATTATCATCAATTGTTGATAAGCGGATCAGTTCAATAATTTTGTCCCAGGCGATATTTTTTTTATTGATTAGACGCTCTGTTGCTTTTAAAGAATCTTTTAGATTGGTTAAATGTTTGATTTTCTGATCAATTAGATTGGTTTGCAGTTTAATCGACTCTTTAAAGTTATCCTGGTTATTATCTTGAATAAGAGGATAAATTTCTTCAAGTGAGAATCCTAATTCTTTTAGTGAGAGGATCTTTTGAAGGGTAATTAAATCACGATTGCAATAGCGGCGATATCCGTTATCAAGAATTTTTGTTGGTTTTAAAAGACCGATTTTATCATAATATCTGATTGTTCTTAAGGTGACACCTGCCATTTTCGCAAATTCACCAGTTGAATATAGTTTTTCCATAGTTATATTATAAGGTGAAGTGTTGTTTTTTTAAAGAAAAATAAATTTTTAATCTAATTTAGAAACGAATATATTATTGTGTTAGAAATTTGTTAGAAATTGTTAAAGATTATGTTAAAATTAAATTTGGTGATAGTAATGAGTAAAAGGCATAGAGCTGTATCAATAATTATATTTAGTATTTTTTTATTTTTATCGTTAATGATTTGTACTTCGGTATTGTGGTGTAATCGTACTTTTGGAAAAGTAGATATGGATCAGTTGTTGTTTACTGTATTAGCTCCGACAACAAGTACTGATCATGGTATTATTATTAGCTGGATTTTAGAATCACTTGTTTTTTCTTTGGTAATAATGGTAATTGTTTTAATTTCTTACTATTTGATAAGAAAATATTGGGCAAATAAATTTGTGAAACCAAGATTTTTATATGTGATTAATCGTCATCTATGGGTTTTAGGAGTCGTTTTATTGGCAGGTGCGTTATCTATGGCAGAAAGTAATTTTGGGGTATTTGACTATTTGCGCAAAAGTAATCAAAAAACGGAAATATATGAGCCGAAAAAGATTGCTGTAAAGAAAGAGGTTTCGGACGGAGATCCAGAACTTATTTATGCTGATCCAACGAGTGTTGCAGTTTCTGGTGAGAATCCTAATAATTTAATATATATATATTTAGAGTCTTATGAAAATACGTTCATGGATGTTGTTAATGGCGGTATCAAAGAAATTAATTGTTTACCTGAGCTGACTCAATTAGCCAATGAGAATATTAGTTTTTCAAATACTGACAAAGCTGGAGGGGCTTTGGGGTTTACTGGAACTACTTGGACGATAGCTTCAATGGTAGGGCAGTCATCAGGCTTGCCATTAAAATCAGAAGTAGCTAATGATATGAGTAATTATGCTAAATTTATGCCGGGAGCAAAAATGATTGGTGATATTCTTGCGGAAAATGGTTATATTCAGGAATTTTGTATTGGAGGTAATGCGACTTTCGCGGGGACTGATAAGCTGTTCGAACAACATGGAAACTATAAGATCGTAGATTATAAAGCCCTTAAGAATGATGGACGAGTGCAACGAGGTGAAGTGTGCGAGTGGGGAATAAATGATCAGGGCTTATTTAGAATTGCTAAGGAGGAGATAACTAACTTAGTCAATAGTGGTCAAAAATTTAATTTTACAATGGCAACAATAGATTGCCATACAACCGATGGAATTAAATGTTCACTTTGTCCGAATACCTATTCAAATAGATATGAGAATATTTATGCTTGTCAATCAAAACAAGTAAATAATTTTATCTCATGGTGTAAGGAACAGTCCTGGTTTGCAAATACAACAATTGTTTTAGTTGGTGATCATAATACTATGGCGGTTAAATATACTAAAGATATTCCTGCTGATTATGTTAGAACGACATATAACTGTTTTATTAATTCTAAAGTATCGAGTAATAATATAAAAAACAGACAGTTCAGTCATTTAGATATGTTTCCAACTACGTTAGCAGCTATGGGATTTAAAGTAGATGGAAATAAGTTAGCTTTAGGTACAAATCTTTTTAGTAGTTTACCTACAGCGATTGAAAAGTATGGTCAGGCTTATATTGAGGCTGAAGTTCAAAAGAGTTCAACTTTTTTAGATGAGAATATTTATAAGTTTAATTAAGTATTGCGTTGATTTTTATTATATGTTTCAGAAAGTCTAGAAAAGAGTCTAATAAAATTATTTAAAGAATATTTTAGATAGATATGCTTTATAGTATGAAATCTTGATAATATATTCTATTTACCATGATTCAAAGATATGGGTATTTATCTGAAGATTACAATAAGTTCAAAGGATGATAATAAGATTGAAAATCATAATGGTCATAATTTTGTGAGACTTCAGCTATTGTATATGGTAAGGCTAATGGCAATAATAAAGATAAAAATGAACAAAAAAAGCTTGAGAATGCAGGTATAACTAAAAATAAATTTGTTAAGTGGGCATAAGATTATTAAAAAAACCACAAATTTTCTAATGAGTATTTATTAATTGTAAAAGTCTATAATTTTATATTTTACTGATATTAAATAGCTATATTTACTTAAATGTAGATAAAATTTATTTTTTGTAAAGTAGTATTTATCACTACTATATTGTATAATTATATATAGCGATGGAGAGAAAATCTGAAGAAGCTATTTGAAATTGTATTGGTACTATTTTTATGTATTGGAATGGTTGGGGGCAGTAGTAAATCAGATAATTCGAGTGGCTCAAACAGCTCAGAATTAAAAACTAATTCAGAAATAAAGTAAGTTTTAGAAGCTACCGGGTATGCAACAGAATATGGAGAAAATCTTGAGGCAAGTGTTGATGCATTTGCTAGAAATAAAAAGTAGGTCAAGTATTTATTTTTTATGAAAATTACGAAGATATGGGCTTGACATATCAATCTAATGAAACAGTGTTATTTGTTGATGAGCGATCAACATTAAATCTTTAAAATAATGGTGTATTTAAGGTTGGAGTGGATTTAGAGGCTGGAATATATAATATTAGTCTATGTGGTGATAATTCATATTATGGGACTGTGTTTCTTAATGATGATGAAAAAAAATTGAAATTGGATCAAATGATTTTGGCTTTACTGATGATATTCAAATAAAAGTCAATGATAGAGAATATTTAGTAAGTGCTGTAATTACTAAAGTTTAGTAAATATAATGTGTAAAAAATTCTGTTTAGAAGAGTAACTCTAAATATACTGTACTAAAGTCGTTAAGCTTTATAAAATTAACTAATAGTTTTTAGAATGTTGTTAAGTGAAGAAAAGTATATACCAGAAATATTAATTATAACAGTTTTCTTATTAATTTTAATAGTCAATAGCTTTCTTATTGTATAACCATAAATTATTTCGTAAGCATTATAGGAGAGAATGCTCGAAAAACTATCTGTGACATGAGTGCAAATATAGTTTTATAAAGATAATATTGTCTTTATTTAAAATTGGATTGGAGTATTTAACTGTTTTTTGTATGTTAAATATTTTAATTGGTTATATTAGTATTCAAAATATTAATATTAGTTATATGGAAGAAGTAGGAGAGTTAAGTTTTTGGCTCTTCTATTTTTTGATATAATATTTTATTGATTTAAAAATTATTTATTAAAATTTCTATATATTTAATAAAACTATATTTTGATAATAGAAAAGTAGGTTGTGAAAAAAGCTAAATTATGTACGGATTGGTTTAAAATATAGATTCACTTTAACAATTCTAAATAAAAATCAGGAAAGGAAAAGTATATTGAATTTTTTGTTAATGATTTGATGATAACAGATTAGATTCTAATATACAGAGAAAAGTTTTATGAAAAAATTTTTAAAGTTATTTGTGGTAGTAATGCTTACATGCACGACGCTAGTTTTTACATTAGGCATTTTTACTTCACCCCTTTCATTAAGTGCAATGGAGTTACCAGCAATAAATTATCAAGCTCATGTTGAAGATAAAGGTTGGTTAGATACAGTCCATGATAATGAAATTGCAGGAACTGTAAATCAAAGTAAGCGACTAGAGGCATTAATTTTAAATCTTAAAGAAAATGATAAAAGTATGGTAAGATATCGTGCTCATATAGCTGATGTTGGGTGGCAAGCATGGGTTACATCAGGAGCTCAAGCAGGCACTACAGATAAAGCAATAGCTATACAAGCGTTTCAAGCGGAGCTTACAAATGAGTACAAAGATATGTATGATATTTATTATCGGGTACACGTGCCATATAGGGGTTGGCTAGGCTGGGCAAAGAATGGAGAGATTGCAGGATCGATAGGACTTGCACTTCGAACAGAAGCGATTCAAATTAAATTAGTTATTAAAGGAAGTCAAATTTCAACAGAGGGATTACCATCACTAACAAAACCAACATTAACATATAGCTCTCATGTGCAAGATATGGGATGGATGAGTTATGCAGATGAAGGTAAGATGGCAGGAACTACTAATCAAAAAAAGAGAATGGAAGCTGTTAAAATTAAATTAAGTGATTTTGATGGTAATAGTGGATTAACATATCGAACTCATGTTTCTGATGTGGGTTGGCAGAACTGGGTCTCTAGCAATGAAAGAGCGGGAACTGAAGGTCAAAATAAACCTATTGAGGCAATTGAAATTAGTTTATCAAGAACAATGTCTGATTTTTTTGATATCTATTATAGAATGCATGTTTCCAATATGGGTTGGTTAGGTTGGGCAAAGAATGGAGAAACAGCAGGTACGATAGGGGGAAGGATTCAATCAGAAGCAATTGAAATTAAACTTGTTCCTAGAAACTCCACATTTGATAGAGGTGGTGTGGCTTTTGTAGATGCTACAATTACGATACGTGACCGTATCGTTGATGCAGCGCATTCGAGATTAGGATGCCCATATGTTTGGGGAGGAAATGGTCCCAACACATTTGATTGTTCTGGGCTTGTTAAGTGGTGCTATGCTCAAGTAGGAATTAGTATTCCTCGAACAACAGGTGAATTAAAGAGTTATGGTACTCAAATAAGTGTATCACAAGCTTTACCAGGAGATATTTTATGGAAGTCAGGTCATGTTGGTATTTACATTGGTAATGGTCAATATATCCATGCACCTCAAACTGGTGATGTAGTTAAGATTTCTTCAGTATCGAGTGGTAACTTTACTTTTGCTAGAAGATCTAATGAGTTATAAAGAATATATTAAAGACTCGTACTTTTGAAGTGAAGTCGAGTCTTTTTCTAAATTATTTAGTTAAATGTTTAATATCAAAATTATCTACCTTTTATACTCATCACTATTTTTAATTTTAGTTTTGAACCTTGGAAAATAGATATATTGTTTTCTAATTCTTAATTACATGTTGGATATTTTACTATTACTATATGCATCCTTTAATCCCACCCAGTATTATTTAATAAAAATCACAAGAATATTTTTTATCTTGTGATTAAAAAGTTATTAAATTAAATTAACTATAAAAGCAATAGCAATACTTGCAAGAATATCAGTTAAGTAGTGAACACCTGATAAAAGTCTACATAATGAGATAGCTATTGCAAGGGTACTTAATAGCAATCCCATATTAGGACCAAAGTGTAAAACAGCTAAAGCAATTGATATTGACATAGCAACATGAATACTTGGAAATGAATGACCCGTTTTTTTACTGCCGTCAATTGGTGTCAAATCATATTTTTCAGAGGGGCGTTTTCTATCAATTACAATTCTTAAAATAGCGGTAATTGCAAATACTGCTATTGGTTCTGCCGCTAAACCTAATAGGTTGTGTGGTCGATCTAAATATATTTTTAATAAAAAGAGCATATAAAAAATAGCAACCATGTATGGACAAAATCTTGAAGTAAAATGAGTACAAGATTTGATAAATGGGTGATTCCACATAAATTTATTTAATCCCGTATAAAAGAATTTCATGGACAACCTCCTATAAAGTATATAATTATTATACAATATTTATCAGTTTAAACAATCTTATTAGTTGTTTAAACTGATAAAAGATAGAAATAATAGTTGTATTAAGGTATAATTGTTCTATGAATGTCGAGGTGGAATTATGAATAGAAAAATAATGCCAATCATGTTATTTATGATTGAAGTTGTGATGTATTATTTTATATGCTTATATTTTCATATGGATATTGATTTAATAGTGGGATCAGGAACGCTATATTTTTTATTTTTATTTATTTACGGACATTATTCATTAAATACTTGTTTAATATGGAATGAAATTCAACAGCTTGTCAAATCAAGTTTTTGTTTTTACATAGCTTTATTAGTTTTAGTACCCCAATCTACAGGTTACGAAAGAAAAATGCATTTAACGCTTATGGCGATATCAATGTTTTTGATTAGTTTATTAGCATCTAGATTTCTTAGAATTGCGTTTAGAGAACAATTTGCGAGGAAAACATTAGTTATTGGTACCGGATACGAGGCAGCAAGATTAGGAAAAATATCAAATAATAATAGATTTGCTTTAACTAATATAATGGGATATGTTGATGTAAATAAAACAAATGAATTATTTAGATTTGAACAAGAAAATATTATTAAGCATAGTCCTATATATGAATATGATAAAATTGATGAAGCAATAGAAAACCTAGGTATTGAACAAATCATTATTGCAATACCAGAAGCAGATCAGCAAGTAATTGATAAGGTAATGAGCGATATATATGGTAAAGTTGATTCAGTTAAGTATTTACCAGATGTGAATGGAACAATGACGTTTTCTTCAGAAGTTCAAGATTTTGATGGACAGCTACTAATCGCAACGTCAAATGATGAAATTGGATTATTAGATAAGTTTATTAAGAGACTTATTGATATATTAGCTGGTATAGCAGGGGTGATGACTTTACTGCCATTAATGGCTTATGTGAAATATAAATATGTTAAGAGCGGTGACCATGACAATATCATGTTTTCACAAGAGCGGATTGGGAAAAATGGAAAGTTGATTAAAATATATAAATTTAGATCAATGATACCTAATGCCGAAGCTGAGCTTGAAAGAATGATGGAAGAGGATCCTAAAATAAAAGAAGAGTATTTAACTAACAAAAAATTAAAAGATGATCCTCGGATTACTCCTGTTGGACATTTTTTAAGGAAAACATCGTTAGACGAGTGGCCACAATTTGTAAATGTATTAAAGGGTGAAATGAGTTTTATAGGGCCAAGACCATACTTACCACGTGAAAAAGAGGATATGGGTCAATATTATGATTCAATTATTAAATTAAAACCTGGTGTTACAGGGATGTGGCAAGCTAATGGTCGAAGTGATGTGGAGTTTAGTTATCGGTGTAAATTAGATGACTATTATTATCATAATTGGTCAATATGGTTAGATTTTACAATTATGTATAAAACTGTTAAAAGTGTTGTTTATGGAAAAGGTTCGTTATAGAGAGTGAGGATTAATTAATGGTTAAAATAATTAAAAATGTAATAAAAAACATAATATACCTTTTTAAATATTCAATAGAAGATAGAGAAAAGGAAACATTATATGAGGCGTTGATAAGAGTGGAAGATGTTTACAAATATGAAATAATGGATAACTTAGAAAGTGCTGCTAAATTAGATGTTATAAGCGCTGAAGAAACAATAGATATATTGTTACATAAACCTAAAAGTTTTTGTAGATTTGGTGATGGAGAAATATTGTTAATGCAGGGACAATCAATTGCTTTTCAAAAATTTGATAGAATTTTATCTGAGAAAATGTTTGAGATATTAAAGAGTAACAGTGACAAGTGTTATGTGGGGATCAACTATAATTACTTTCATTCTACTAAAAATTTAAATGAATTTAATAGAAGGTTTTATATGGTCAATGCAAAACAATATAGAGAGTTTTTATTAAATTATTGTAATAATGATAGAAAATATATAGCAGCAGGGTTTAATCAAATGTATATGATTTACAATATTGATTTGGATGATTATTATAAAAAATTAAAAAGCTTGTTTAAAGATAAAGAAATTGTTCTTTTCGTGGGTAAAAATGTATTAGATAATATTCAATTTGATATTTTTGAATTAGCTAAAAGTAAAGAAATTGTGTATGGACCTTCTAAAAATGCTTTTGATAGTTATGATGAATTATTTTCCAAATCTAAAACCTATAGCAAGGATAAGACTTTATGCTTTATTTTAGGACCGACATCTAAAGTGCTTGTTTATGAGTTATCTAAATTAGGTTATACTGCATGGGATATTGGCCACATGGCAAAGGATTATAATGCTTATAAATTAAAAATAGAGAAGACAAAGGACAATGTTGTGGATTTTTATAAACCAGATTAATGGATTATTTATTATGGATTTTGATTTTCATTGTTACATAAGAATAATTATGATATTATTACAAAGAATTAGTGAGGTGCAAAATGATAGAAACATCAGTTATAATGGCAACTTATAAAGAAGAGCAATCTTTTTTAAAGCAATCTATAGAATCTATTTTAAATCAATCATACAAAGATTTTGAGTTCATAATAATTCTCGATAATCCCGAAAATAGTGAACATATTAAATTAATAAATAAGTATGCAAAAATAGATAATCGTATACGTTTTTTTATCAATGAAAAAAATATGGGTTTAACAAAAACATTAAATAAAGGATTAACTTTAACAAAGGGTCGTTATATATGTAGAATGGATGCTGATGATATATCATTTAACAACCGGTTAGAGGTGCAAAAAGAATATTTAGAAAGTAATGATTATGATTTAGTTGGTGGTATTTCTAAAATGATAGATGAGAAAGGAAATGCAATATATTCAATAAAGAAGCTTCCAACTGATTTTGAGAAAATAAAAAAATGCATTAAATATAATCAAGTAATATCACACCCGACATGGTTTGGAAAAAAAGAAGTTTTTGAAACATTAAATGGATATAGAAATATGCCTTTATGTGAAGATTATGATTTTACTTTAAGGGCAATATTAGAAGGATATAGGATTTCTAATATTAATATTGCTGTTTTAAACTACAGAATGACTAAGAATAGTGTGTCGAGATCAAATTTATTTGAACAATACCTCTTTGCAAGATATATTACATCACAGTATTCAAAAGGATTAGTAGCAAGCATTGATGATGCTCATAATTATGTAAAGAAGCATAATAATAAGAAAGATTCTGATAAATATTTACAAGCAAATATTTATTTTAATAAGGCGCTGAACGATATAGAAGAAAAGAAGTATATTAGACTAATAAAAGATGGAATTCTATTATTGTTTTCATCACGATATTATTTAAATAAAGTATATAGATTTATAAGAGTGAGCTTATGCTCAAATAAATAAAAGGTGGTATAGGATGAAATTAAGGAAAATAACAAAAAAAACAGTATCAATAATAATAGCATTTACTTTTATGCTAGGATTTACGGATGGTCTTAAATTAAATGCGGCTAATAATATAAGTGACGAGACTAACTATTCTCCAACAACTAAGGTTTTAGATGATGGGAGTATTGTAGAATTAAATGAGAATGATTACAATTCGTCTGGATATGTTATAACTAAACAAAGAAGTGTTGATTTAAGTGAAGGCGTTGTTAATTTTAGGACAAAATCATCGAATTCAAATACTACATATGTGGAAGATGGAACAAATAAATCTGGGTACACGAATGGTACTTATGCAGCAGATGCAGCGTTTTTAGGGTATAATTCTGACAAAAGTAAAATTAAATTTATGCTTTCAGGGGTTATTGGCTGGGTAAATTCATCAGAAGTACAATTATTATCATATTCGGATTCTGCAGTACAGACATTAAGTAAGTATGAAGTAAGTAATGGAACAATATACCATGAAATATCGAACAATTTGAATAACTCCTCATATTCATCAAAGATCAATGTAGGTAAAATTGGTCTACCAGATGGATTATATTATAGTTATGATGGTCATTATTTTTATAGTTATGGACGAAACGGTTATAGAACAATGATAAATGATTATAAAAATAATGTAAGATCTAATGCTGTAAATGCTAATCAACCGTATTATAATTATTTTCAATATTTACCACATAGAAGTTTAACAAATTATTCAGGAAGTCAAATAAACGAATTTATTAAATTGAATACTGGTAGTACATCTAAACTACAAGGCACAGGAAACGCATTTATCCAAAGTCAAAATAAATATGGTTCAAATGCACTTTTAATGTTAGGCGTGGCAATTAATGAAAGTGCGTGGGGAAATAGTAATATTGCTATGAAAAAAAATAATTTATTTGGACACGGGGCTACCGATAATAATCCATTTTGGGGTTCTAATGGTTATAATGATCCTGGGGATAGTATTATGTACCATGGTGGTTATTTTATCTCAAGAGGGTATTGTTATCCTAGAGACTGGCGATACAATGGATCACATTTAGGTGATAAAGCTAGTGGTGTGAATGTTCAATATGCTTCTGATCCATATTGGGGTGAAAAAGCAGCTAGCTATGCGTGGTTGTTTGACAATTATTATAAAAATAAAGATGCAATGCAGTATACGATAGCAATAAAAGATGTGTATAACAATGACCATACTAACATGAATGTTATCAATGAACCGTATAGTTCACAAATATTATACACAACTAACACGAGCCAGTCCAAAGGACAATCAGCTAGTAATTATCCATTTATAATATTAGGTAATGGAATTGAAAATAATCATTATAAAGTGCAAAGTGATTCTGCGATAGATGCTTCAAGACAATCAATAATTAAACAAACAGATTATAATTTTCAGAATGACTATGGTTATATTTTAAATAATAGTAATATAAAAATAATAAATGATGGAAGTAAGCAATATTCAAGTGTATTTTCAATAAACAATATTAGTTTAGAGGCTAGTGATAATTTTCAAGGATTTGAAGGTAAAGAAGTAACTTTTAAGATACACTATTCAGAAAATATTGAAAATTTAAAATATAAACTTGTGTGGAAGAAGGACAATTGGAGTTCATGGGGGATTATCAAAGATCTAGATAATAATAACTACTGTAGTTGGGTTCCTGAAACAGCAGGAACTTATGAAATATTAGTAGATGTTGATAAAAATGGTGATACAATTACAAAATCATTTAGTTATACCGCTGCAGAAGCACTTAAATGGTCATATGAGAGTGTAGATTTGAGTGCATCAAGTATTGATGTTAATAGCAGTGTCAAAATTACTGCAAATGTTATAGGAGAAATAAGTGGGTTAAGATACAAATATGTATGGCAAAAAAACAACTGGGAATCATGGGGTGTGATAGCTGATAACAGTACAAGCAACAGCATAACATGGACACCATCAAGCGCAGGTGATTATTCAATAATTGTCGATGTAACTGATTTAAATGGATATACGTTTTCAAAAAAGACAAAGATATGTGTTAAGAAATCTGAAATGGTGTATAATGGAGTGAAATTGAGTACCAGCAGTACAACAGCGGGAACACCAGTAAAAATCACAGCGGACGTGAGCGGAGACACGCAAGGTGTAAAATACAAATATGTATGGCAAAAAAACAACTGGGAATCATGGGGCGTGATAGCTGATAACAGTACAGGCAACAGCATAACATGGACACCATCAAGTGCAGGTGATTATTCAATAATCGTTGACGTTATACCACAAAATGGAAGAATAACAACAAAATCAGCGGATTTAAGGGTTAGCAAGGGAGAAATGGTGTATAATGGAGTGAAATTGAGTACCAGCAGTACAACAGCGGGAACACCAGTAAAAATCACAGCGGACGTGAGCGGAGACACGCAAGGTGTAAAATACAAATATGTATGGCAAAAAAACAACTGGGAATCATGGGGCGTGATAGCTGATAACAGTACAGGCAACAGCATAACATGGACACCATCAAGTGCAGGTGATTATTCAATAATCGTTGACGTTAT
>OBZK01000220.1_pt1 | contig 62317 bp, 61 predicted proteins | sample 1495511 | NCBI WGS metagenome assembly OBZK01 (sample SAMEA2580233, study PRJEB22360) | human gut metagenome | biome: human gut; feature: human-associated habitat; material: faeces | place: Denmark | collected 2008/2010
TTTACGAGCATTTAAGAAAATATAAAAAGATAATTAGAAATTTATACTTTGTTTATAATTTAAAAATAGTTTTTACCTTTAGTAATTGTTAGTATGGTATAATAAAGATAGTTGAAATTTGGAGTAAAGGAGTGTTAACAATGGGTTTTGATGATTTTAAGCAGCTGGTAGATAATATGCAAATTAATTTATATCTTACAGATATTCAAACAAATGAAATAATTTTTATGAATAATAAGATGAAAGAAACTTATAATTTGAAAGATCCAGAAGGTAAAATATGTTGGAAAACACTTCAAAAGAATCAAAGCGACCATGTCCATTTTGTCCACTTATCAAATTAAAACAAATTAATAATTTATATCAGTCGATTAGCTGGCGTGAAAATAGTGATCTTACTAATCGTATTTTTGAAAACTATGATAGTTTAATTAAATGGGAAAATGGTAAAATTGTTCACATGCAACAGTCAATCGATATTACTGATTCTGAAATCCTAAGTCACCAGGCTAGTATTGATGACTTATGTGGATTATTAAATCGTCGTGCTGGAAAAGAAAAACTGCTCGAGTTTATGGTGAAAAAGAAAAAAGCTAAAGAAAGCTTTACAATTGCTTTATTAGATATAAATAATTTAAAAAGAGTAAATGATTCTTTTGGTCATCAAGAAGGAGATTTTTTATTAAAACAAATTGCTTATGCAGTAAAGCAGGATCTTGATAAGGAAGATCTTATCTTTAGATTAGGTGGAGATGAATTTGTTCTAGTTTTTGGGCATAAAAATACTAAGGATAGTGCTAAATTTTTAATTGAGAATCAAAAAAATATACAAAAGCTGCAAGCTTTATACAATAAGCCTTACGGATTTTCATATGCTTTTGGAATGTATACAGTTTTACCAACTAATAAATTGACTGTTAATGATGTGATAACTAGAGCAGATGAACAAATGTATCAGGAAAAGTTGCGATATCGTCGAACTCAGTTAGCAGAGTTGGAAGATGTTTCAGTAGGATCTACTAATGTAGCTTGTTTTCAATATGATCCAACACAACTTTATGAAGCTTTGATCAAAAGTACTGATGATTTTATTTACATATGTAATATGAAGACAGGTATTTTTAGATATTCACCAGCCCAAGTAAAAGTTTTTAATTTACCAGGAGAAATTATTGACCATCCTTTACCATTTTGGAAGGCAATCGTACATCCCCAAGATTGGGAACGTTTTTATAAATCAAATATGGCAATTGGCGAAAATAAGATGGATTATCATTCTGTTGAATTTCGAGCGATGAATAGTGATGGTGAGTATATTTGGTTAAAATGTCGTGGACAGTTAATGCGCGATGAATTTGGTGAGCCTAATTTATTTGCTGGAATAATGACACAGTTAGACCGTCAAAATAAAATTGATCCCCTAACTCATTTATATAATCGTCAAGAATTTGCGAAAGCTTTTGAGCTTAAGACTAAAGATAAAGCAATCGATAATCTTGGAATTATGGTTATTGATATTGATGACTTTAAAAATATTAACGAAATATATGACCGTTCATTTGGGGATTTTATTATTAAAACAGTAGCCCAATTGACTCAGGCAGTTTTGCCAGGTAATACTAGTATTTATAAATTGGATAGCGATCAAATGGGGCTGTTGATTGAAAATAGTACCGAATTGGAAATTACTAAATTATATAATGAGATACAGAAACAATTATTGCATGAACAACTATTAAAACGTTATAAATGTCCGATTCAAATTTCAGCTGGATGTGCAATTTATCCTAAAGATGGGTTAACATATAATGAACTAAATAAATATGCTGATTATTCATTACAATATGCCAAGGATAATGGAAAAAATAAATTAACTTTCTTTTCAAACTACATCCTTGAGCATAAGATGCGTTCATTAGAAATTTTAAAATATATTCGTGAAAGTGTAAGTGATGATTATCGTGGCTTCGAGTTAAATTATCAGCCCCAAGTTGAGGTGAGTAGTAAACAAATCAAAGGAGTTGAGGCACTGTTAAGATGGCAGTGTCAAGAATTAGGAAAAGTATCACCAGTTGAATTTATTCCCATTCTTGAAGAGAGCGGGCTAATTATCCCAGTTGGTCTATGGGTTATAAAGAAAGCAATTCAGGCTTGTTCGAAGTGGGTCGTATATGATCCTGAATTTTCTGTTAGTATTAATGTATCTGCGCTTCAGATGTTAAATAGTGATTTTGTGGAAGATGTAAAAAAGGTTCTGAAAAAAGAAAAGCTGGCACCTAAAAATATTGTCTTAGAATTAACAGAGAGCTATATGGTTAGGAACATGGATTTACTAAGAACAATTTTTGAGCAGCTTCGCGAATTGGGATTTAAAATTGCAATGGATGATTTTGGAACGGGGTATGCCTCATTGGAAATTTTAAAGACTGTTCCTGCTGATATTGTCAAGATTGACCAAACGTTTGTACGTGATATTAAGATTAGTAAATTTGATAAAACTTTTATTCGTTTTATTGCTCAAATTTGCCACGATGTTGATATTGAGGTATTGTTGGAAGGAATTGAAACAGAAGAGGAATTTAATGTTGTTGAACCGATGGAATTAGATTATATTCAAGGATTCTTGTTTGGGCGTCCTCAAAGTGAAGAAGAAATTACGAATAAGTTGATATAAATTAAAAATGCTATGTTATCATAGCATTTTTAATTTTGCGTATTTAATCCATAGTAATAGGAGATAATTTCAGAAAAATAATATAACATAATACGATTATCAATTTGAATAATAGAATCGATACTGCTAATTGGTAAGGAAATCGAAGGTAAAACAAATGCTAAATCAACTAGAGGTAATAATTCAGAATTACCATCAATCGTGATTAAAACTATTTTTGCACCTTTAGCAGAAGCTTCTTTAATAAAGTTTTCATAAGTATAAGTAGAACCAGAAACACTATAGATAATACAAAGATAATCTTGATTAATAGAGTTAATTAGATAGGTAAGCTGAATATCCTCGCGTACACTTTGAATAAAGCGATTATGAGAGTATAAAGAATATTCTAACTGACTAGCAGCAAAATAGGTATTGTTGATCCCAATTGATAAGACATGTGGATATTTGTCAATCAATGATGCTAGTTCTTTTAGTTGATGATCATAATCTAGAGCACCAAGTTCTAAAATCGTATTACTGTATTCTTGAGAAATCTGACTCAGTAATGATTCGTTGCTGAGTTTTTTTTCATCGTTATTTTTAAAACTTTCTTCAACAGAATATTTGAATTCTGAGTATCCACGGTATCCAAGCTTTTGATAGAAACGTAGGATTGCAGACTTAGAAGTTTCACAAAGGTCGCCTAAAACAACAATGGAGTTATTAACGATTTGAGGATCTTCTAAGATACGAGCACAAATTTTACGTTCACTAGGTGTAAACTCAGTATAATGAATGGCAACTGTTTTTTTAAAGTCCATATTAATACCTCTTTTTCTTATTTATAATTATATCGATAAACCAAATTAATTACAATAGAGAAAATTCTCATAACAAAAAATAATATTGATAAATTTCTCAACAGTGATATAATTGCAATGTAAACGCTTTTACATAAGAGGGCTTTTGGACATTATCCGGAGATGTCTAAAACAAAAAAGGAGAGAAAAATGAAAGATAAATTTACTGCACTGATCTGTAAAGTATCAGGAAATCGCTTTTTAAATGTATTGAGGGATTCTTTTGTATTGGTTGCTTCACTGACATTAATTGCTGGATTTGCAATTATGATCAGTTCTGTATTTATTGACCCCAATGGGATTATTTTTGGTTCATCTGGACTTGGTCTAGGGGAGATGATCTTTGGAAGTGAGAAAGAGTTCTTAGCATCAGGATTTGCTCAAATGCTAGTACAAGGACAAAATATTTTTAATTTTTTTAGTAAAGGGGCTATGTCGATCAACGCTCTGTTGATTGTGGTGATTTTTTCATATAATGTCTCAAGAAAATATTTTAGTGATAATCGTGAGCATATGGTTTCAGTGATGTATGCTTTAGCAGCATTTTTTATTTGTTTGCCTTGGGATTTTAATTATACAAGTGCTAAGGGAATCGAGGTCGATATTAATGGAATTATTAATTCGAATTTTTTAGGTCAACAAGGAATCTTTTTTGGACTGATTGTTGCAGGTAGTGCTACATTTATATTTAATAAATTATCTAAGTTAAATATTTCAATAAAGATGCCGGATTCGGTACCTCCAGCTGTAGCTCAGAGTTTTGAATCTTTAGTGCCGGGGATGTTGACATTATTTGTCTTTATTATTGCAACCGTTATTAGTAATACTTTTGCTGGTGAATCATTACCGGAGTTTATTTTAACAACGCTTCAAGCACCAGCTTTAGCAATATCTAAAACCGCAGCGTTTGCTCTAGTTTCCCAAATTACATGGCCATTATTCCAGTGGCTGGGAATTCATCCAACTGCTATTTGGGGAGCAATTTTTGGAATGACCTGGGATATTGCTGGAAACGAAAATGTTTTAGGTGTTGCTAAACATTTATATACAACGATGTTTATGAATTATTCAACTATTGCAGCGGGAACATTTGCTTTAGCACCAGTATTATCGATATTATTTTTCTCAAAACTAAAACAAAATAAAAAGATTACCAAAGTGGCTTTAGCTCCAGCAATTTTTAATATTAGTGAACCGATTACATTTGGATTACCAATCATTTTAAATCCAATCTATTTTATTCCCTTTATTATTGTGCAACCATTGTGTTTCTATATTGCGGTATTTTTTACTAAGATTGGTTTTATCCCAGTAGTATGTAATAATGTTCCTTGGACAGTACCACCGATTATTTCGGGAATTTTGTTTACTGGAACAATTGCAGGCGGGTTAGTGCAACTAATAAATCTAGTTATATCAATGGCAATATATTACCCATTTGTTAAAATAGCTGATAAAATGGAATTAGATAAAATGACTGAAACCGAGAAATTAGAAGCGGTGGAGACAAAAAGAGTAAGTTTATTAAGAGGCAGAAAAAATGAAACTAAGATTAGCTGAAATCTTTACATCGAGAATGGTTTTGCAACATGGCAAAGAAATAAATATTTTTGGAACCGGTGAAACAAATCAACAAGTAACTATTACTATTCAGGGACAAACCGCAACAACAACAATAATAAATAATAATTGGTTGATTACGCTGCCGGCGCTAGAAATAAGTACGGATGAAACATTAATAGTTTCAACTGGATTAGAAACTATTACGTTATCAAATATTTTAATTGGAGATGTTTATTTTTTAGCAGGTCAATCTAATATTGAATTTAAATTTAAAGATTGTGATTCAGTAAAAGTTGATCAGGAAGTATGCTATGATCGATATTTAAGGTATTATGAAGTTCCACAAATTGAATATGAGGATGAAAATATCAAAATACCGCCCATTAGAAATCAAGGCTGGCAAATATGTGATAATCAAACGATTAATGATTTTTCAGCAATCGGTTATTATCTTGCTTATTATTTGCGTCATGATATAGACATCCCAATCGGATTAATTGCAGTTAATAAAGGTGGTACATCAGGTTCTTGCTGGATAAATGAAACATATCTTCAAAAAAATCAAGAAATCAAAAAAGTATACTATGATGAATATTATCAAGCAATCATGAATCAAACAGAAGCACAAGAAGATTTAGAAATAGCTAAATATAAAGAGCGTGTTAAGCAGTACCAGCAAAAAGTGGCATTATATCAGCAAACTTATCCAGAACGTAATATGAGCCAGTTAAAAAAAGATGTTGGACATACACCATGGCCGGGACCGCGGGGGAAAAAAGATTTTTGTCGTCCAGCAGGACTATATTACACGATGTTTAAAAAAATCTGTCAATATAGTGGTAAGGCAGTTATTTGGTATCAAGGGGAAGAGGATACTAAAAATGCTTATTTATATCATCAATTGCTACAACTGGTGATTGAAAATTGGCGTGAAGATATGAAAGCTCAAATTCCCTTTATTATTGTGCAATTACCTGAATATGATGATGATAAGAATGATAACTGGCCTATTTTAAGAGATGCCCAGCAGCAGGTTTGTAGAGAAGTACCTGCTTGCTATTTAGTTGTAACAATGAATTGCGGGGAAGAATTTAATATCCATCCCCAAAATAAAAAAACAGTCGGTCATCGTATTTTTTGGCGAATCAAAGAACTTTTTTATGATAATCAATTTAATGGGCATTCTCCGAAGATAATAAATATTGAAAATAATTCTAAAATTATAATTGAGTTTGATCAAAAATTACACAGTAGAGGTATTAATAATTTTATTTTAGAATTACCAGATCATCAAGTTGAGACAGTTGGGATAATTAAAGAAAATAAACTGCTGGTTGAGCGACCTGCCCAAGTTAGAACAATTAGTTATGGATATCAAAATTATTGTAAGATAAGCATTTTTGGAGAAAATAATTTACCTATTGCACCTTTTAAAATACAATTAACTAAATAATCTGTCATTTTTATTTAAGAGCAATGATATTTGTAGTGTCCTAAAAAGTTAGGGTAACTTTAGGCGGTCACTACAATCGGCTCTTTTTCTTTTTAGTTCAGCAAAAAGAAAAAGAATTTCAGAATCTTAAATTACTATTTAATTTTATTCAAAAAGTCCCCTATAATCGCATAATTGTGTTAAAATGACTTGGAGAAAGAAGGTGGTAAAAAATGAAAGTCGAGCCTGTACCCCAGTGTTGCGATAGTCTAGAGGATCATTTACCACTAAGATCAGGTATCTAATCCCCAATAAAGGAGGAAACTTATGATCGATACAATTACCAGCGATGAGCTGAAGGATATTCTTTTAAATGGAACGCCAGAAACAATAAAAAAAGTAATAACTAATATTCATCCGGCTGATATTTTAGATATTCTTCATGAAGACGAGGATAGTATTAAAGCATTAATGGACAATCTTCCTAATGATGTTGTTGCCAGCATTATTGAAGAGGAAGATGATGAAGATGACCAGTATGATTTACTGAAATTATTTTCAGATGCTAAACAAAAAGAAATCTTAGATGAAATGTCTAATGATGAAATCACTGATTTGATCGGTGAACTTGAAGAAGATGAAAAACAGGCTATCTTAGATAAGATGGACAAAGAAGATAAAGAAGATGTTGAGCGACTGTTAACGTTTGATCCTGATACGGCCGGTGGGATCATGACGACGGAATATATTAGTATTCGTGCGCGCAATACCGTTGAAAAAACTTTAAAATTTCTTCAAGAAAATACCGAAGAAGATACAACTTATTATCTTTATGTAGTTGATCCACAAAATATTTTAAAGGGTGTTGTATCTTTACGAGATATTGTTACTAGCTCGTTTGATACAGCTATGCTGGATATTACTAATACAAATGTAAAAACTGTATTATATAATGAAGATCAGGAAGAAGTAGCAAAAAAATTTCAAAAATATGGATTTATCATGATGCCGGTAGTTGATGAAATGGACCATTTATTAGGAGTTATCGAGTTTGACGATATTATTGATATTATTCAAGAAGAAAGTACAGAAGATATTAATTTATTAGGGGGAGTAAATTCTGAAGAAAGACTAGATTCATCTGTTGGAGAATCGGTCAAGAGTCGGATTCCCTGGTTGATTGTTAATTTATTTACGGCAGTAATGGCGGCTTCCGTGGTTAGCTTTTTTGAAGGAACGATTGCTCAAGTAGTTACACTTGCAACTGTTATGCCAATAGTTACAGGAATGGGCGGTAATGCAGGAACTCAGTCTTTAACAATCGTTGTACGAGGGCTTTCATTAGGTGAAATGAGTAAAGAGAATGCAACCTGGATCATGTTAAAAGAAGTAGCTGTTGGTTTTTGCAGTGGTGTGATAATAGGAATTATAGTTGCGTTAGGCTCAATGTTATTTGAAGGAAATCCAGTTTTTGGTTTAGTAACGGGATTAGCCATGTTTTTAAATATGATTTTAGCAAATATTGCGGGTTATTTTATTCCGGTTATTTTGGAAAAATTTCATATTGATCCAGCTCTAGCAAGCGGAGTTTTCGTCACAACTGTAACTGATGTATTGGGATTTTTCTTTTTCTTAGGATTGGCAACAGTATTTTTGCCATATTTAATTTGAGGTAATTAAGTATGGAAGTAAAATATGTGAAAAAGAATATTGCTAAAATCATAATTAGTCTATTTTTCATTATTATGATGCTGTTTGGAGCAGCTTTTGCATTGATTTGGTTTAAACATATTTTTAATTATATGACATGTTTGATTGTTGCGATCGTGGTTTTTATTGTAGTTATTATTCTTAATAAAAAAGGACAAATTTGTCGCAATGTTGAAATTGGTGAACAAGGGTTAGTTGATCATTTGGGAACCTTGGAGTATCGCGAGATAAAAAAAGTTATTTATGATAATAATAGAATTGAAATGAATTATGGTTTTGCTAATATTGTAACAAAATACCATGAAGTTCTGCTCGATAAACTTCAAGAACAAGGCGTTACAATGATTGAATATAATGGTCGTCTTATTAATTTTGAAAGAGTTTCACTTTTAATTATTTATGGTTTAGGGATATATTTCTTTTATAATTTATTTGTTTTAATTTTTGGAATAATTTCTTGCTTAAACTATAACTATGAGATTATTAATAGTCTTGGCATAGTTGTTCGAGTTTTGAAATTAATAAGTATTTTGCTAGCACTATTTGTATATAACCGGTTAAAAAATAAAAAAGCAACAGTGATCATTATAATTGTAATTATTGCAGGATTTATTGTATGGGGACAGTCTGTTAAAATAAAAACATACCATGATTATTATGGGAAGTTTGCTTGTATCATGAAAGAACGTGAGTTAAATATTTATAAAGATATTATCGCAGAATATGGAATTTTAGATAAAACGATTAATAATTTAGATAGTTATAAAGTTGCAGATTTAACCAATTATGAAAAAGTAATTGTGTATCAAGGAACGAATATATCAGGACAGTATATTGTCCATCGAGATGTAAAAAATAATAATTCAAAAGAGCAGATCTTTGCTTATTATAATGGGAAAACTTTTACTCACGGAGCTTTGCGTATAACTTTTAATGATGGTAAACTAGCTATTATAGATTACAATGGAGCGGTTTATGATTATGATAAACTAAAGCTGGTTAATGGTTATATTCTCGAAATATATAAAGATAATGAAGTGAAAAAGTGTTTCATTTTTAATTATTTTAAAGGTTATGATAATGACGAATATCGTCGTTCTTGGGAATTGGTTATTTCTAATCTTAATGATGGTAAACAAAACTTGTATATTTTAAAAGATTCAGATGATGAAAAGGTAAGACCACAACCAAATAATAAGTCTGAAAATAAAATAGATGCACAAACTGAAACAGACAATGTAGTTAGTGATGAGATTAAAGTAAGTAATGGTGAAAAGTTGATAAAAAAGATGGATAGTATTAATATTACAGCCTTTGAATCAAATGAAGATTTTGTTAAAATAAAAGCTGACAGTAGTGATTATAATGAAATTGTTTTAGAGGTGGCAAAACAATTCACAATTATAAATAATACTGATAAAAAAATAGATACACAAATTCTAGGGATTACTATAATGTCTGGCAGTCTTGAGGAATTTGGTGTTGCAACAAATGATCGCCAAGATGTTGAAGATATTGGTAAAGTTAAAAATACTTATTACTATCGAATTAGAAAAGTTGGTAATTATTATTTGGCAGCCCGAGTTGGTGATGATTGTAGTGTCAATGTTGGATTAACCATGCTAGAGCCAGTGATTGCGACAGATACTTCACAAACAACAGATTTTCTTTATCGAATTGATGGTAAAAAATATTTAGGAAATCGATGGGGAGATATAGGAGGATAGAGATGGAAGAAAAGTTAGATGAGATGATTGTGTTATTAAAAAATATTGATAAGAATTTACAAATTTTAGTTGATGAAAAAAATGCAGTAAAAGTAAAGAAACCAAGTAATGATGCAATCTTAAAACAATTTGAAGAAACTGAAAAATTATTTAATAAAGTAATGAATAAAGGTAAGTAAATTATAGGCAATTGCTGTAATTAGTGCAGTTGCTTTTTATTATTAAAGAAGATAGCTGTCTATTTAATATGTTTTTGTAGTCAATTAGGGATAAAAAAACAAAGGTTTTTAATAAACCTTTGTTTTTTATATTTCTACAATTATTTAAAACTGTATGTGATTATCTTATTGCTTTGCTTTTTTTAATAACAGTTACTAATGCAAATAATGATAAACTTGCAACAATAACAAATGGTGCAATCATTGTTGAATCACCAGTTTTAACACTTGTAGATGTTGATGGTTGAGTTGCTGGTTTTTCAGTATCGTTAGGAGTATCACTAGGATTATCAGTAGGAGTATCTGGCTCTTGTAGATCCAAACGAATTGTTTCACCAGTTTCTAAATCACGAGCATATTTACTCATAAATTCCCACATTAATTTAGCATCTGGAGTATAGTTCCAATGTCCCCAACCATAAATACGAGCCATGCTGATTTCTACACCTTTGGCATTTTCAATTGCACCAACATCGATTTTAGCAATATTTTCAGCGGTTGGCTCAATTGTATAGCGTTTTGTCCAAGGAACACCATATAGATATGCATCTTCATCTTTGATGTCTTCAACTTGAGTAACTTCCATATCATTTAATTCTTGATAAAGTTGAGCTACTTGTAATCCTGCATTTAATTCTGTTGTATCAAATGCATCTTTACAATATTCATCACCATCACCAGTGAAGAAAATAATTGGCATATCATATTTATCTTTATTAGCAGCAACAGCTTCTTTATTTAAGTCACTTGCACCGAATGGCCCGGAATGACCAGCTCCAGCAGCAAAGTATTTAGCATCTGATAGACCGGCATTTGTTGTATTTCTACTTCCGGCAGATAATCCAGAAATATAAATTCTTGATTGATCGATCTGTGGATATTTCTCTTCAATGATCTTTAACATTGTAATAACATCTGAATCAGGAGTTTCATTAGAATCATCAGTCATTGGATCGTATGTATATCCTTGATATGTATGACCTTGCCACTCAGGACAAATTAAGATTACGCCTTCTTCACTTGCTATTTGTGCCCATCCTGAAGTATCATATTGAGTTCTAGGATCATTTGTATTACCGTGGAATAGAATAACTACTGGGACACTTCCTGGTTGAGCATCTTTAGATTGTTCAGGAATATATTCATACCATAATGAATCAGTACCATCTTTATCTAAATCTTGAGTAACTACATGACGCTCAATATTATCGATTGCATCAACAGAATCAAAATATTGGTATTTTCTTGCTTGATCAGCTTCTTTATCACCAGAAAGTAATGGTCTAGAGTACCAAGTTGCTGTTTGTTTATAGACTTCACTATAGTTACCAATTCTTCCAAATTTTTCTAAAACAGTATTCCATGCATCTTTTGTTGCATCAGCAGCACTTGTTTTTGTATCGCTATTAACAACAACGATTTCATAATGACTTTCTGGGTTTTCATAATATCCATCTTTTACCTTACCAGCATTATTTGCTTTTACATAACTATTGATAACAGCTTGATCATCAGTTACTAAGTAAGTAGGAACAGATACTTTAACTTCTTGCCCTTGAGCTGGATTAATTAAAGCAAGTCCAGATACAAAGTTCATATAAGATGTTAAGTTTTGATTAATGAAAGTTGCTCCATCACCAATCCCAATTAATTTAAAGTTATTTGAAACACCAATTTTACCTACGATCGTTTCAAAACCTATAACATCATCATCAGTAAAAGAAATGCCATTAGCAGGTCTAGCAACATAAACTTTGCTTGCCGCCCGATCAACAATATCTTTTATTCCTGATTCATTAATATATTTTTGTGCTTCTTCATCTGTTAAATTTCCATCAGGATAAACAACGAAAGTTGCAGCAGCGGCAGCATTGACTGATTCAATACTTAATTTATCGCTACCACTGTAAACATAGGCTTCGCTCATTTCATTAACTGAGGCCTTGTAAGCTTCAACATACTTTGGTAATGTATCTATTTTAGCCTTTGCACCATTGCTTGAAAGCTCAATTGCATCAGGCGCCCAGGCAACTTCTGGATAAGGTTGTGAAATAGTTGTACCATCTAATAGACCGCTAATAACTTGTGCCATATCGTTGAAATATTGAATTGACATTTCGTTAGGTCTTTGGGCATTGTCTTCCCAAAATTGTTGCCAGCGATGACCAGCTAAAATAGATAGAGAAGGATTTTCATTTAAAATAGTTCTAGCTAAAGCACATCCTTCGTTTAAAGCAGCAATTGGGTTTCCACCATTTGTTTCAAAAAGTGCCCAAATAAATCCACTGCCAAATGTATCACCAGTAAATAATGCTCCATGAGTGGTATCTGTAATCATAAGAGAGCCTTCGGTATGAGCACTGACAACATTGAATACATATGGGGCACCATAAATGTTAACAGTATCACCATGATTAACTTTTGTGATTTTACTATCAAATTGAGTGATTGCTTCCGCGGCAGCAGCATAATCAGGTTCACTGATATATACTTTTTCAACGTCAACGTCTGCGAATACTGTTTCTGATCGTCCAAAGCCAGTATGATCACCATGACTATGAGTAATAATAATTGATAACGGCTTATTTCCTGTCATTGAATTTACGATTGTTTTTGCATTTTGAATATCTTCATCGTTTTCAGAGCCATTTCCTAAATCAACTAATAATACACCGTCTTCTTCTAGTACAAAATACATAGATGATGGGTTATTTGTTACGCCGCTCTCATCTGTTGCACCACCAGGAAGTTTTTTTGTTCCCTCATCCCAGTGATAAATATTATCCTTGATTTTCTCTACTTTGTACTTTCCTAATTCAGCATATCCATCATCAGTAAGATCTGTTAAAAATGCATTTCCATTTGGATCAAGTTCTACTACTTTAGATGCTGTTGATTTGGATCCTTGGTCTCCTTCGGCCTGTACCGCACCAATACCACTTAATGCGAACATCAGGCTTAGGGAACCAATAAAAAATTTTTTCTTAAACATTTCTTTTTTCCCTCCTTCATTATAAATATTTTATCACAGCGGCTTTATGAAAGCGATTACAAAAACTGATGGTAAGTATCATAATTTGATACCTAATATCATAATTTGATTGATATTTATACAATTAAATATGATATAATCATTAAATAACTTACTTATTTATAAATTAAAACTGTTAAATAGAAACTCTACACTAATAACGATATTTAGTAATTATATGATTGAGACATAGGATTTATCCTATGTCTTTTTTTTGTTTTAAAATTATCGTAGCGAATCTTTCTAACTAAAAAATGAGATAATAATAACTTACATCTTTGTAAGATAACTATGTAATAAAAAATAATTGTGTATAATAAAAAAGAGGAGATCGTTATGAAAATATTAATTATTGAAGATGATTTAGAATTACGAGAAGAATTAAAAGTTTTATTAGATAATAATGGTTACCAAGGAATCATTCTAAAAGATTTTAAAAATGCGTTAGAAGAGATTTTAGTAATAGATCCAGATTTGATTCTATTAGATATTAAGATTCCATTTTTGAATGGACAGCAGCTATTAAAAAAATTAAGAGAAAAATCAACTATTCCAGTTATTATGGTTACAAGTAAAGATAGTGAGATCGATGAAATTCTTGCATTAAGCTATGGTGCTGATGATTATATTACTAAACCATATAATCCAACGATTTTATTACTGCATATTGAAGCTGTTTTTAAGCGACTCCATAAAGCTGAACCAAAACTGACTTATCAAAATATTAGGGTTAATTTGATGAAAAGTACGTTAGAAAAAGATGATCAGGAATTATTGTTATCTAAAAATGAGATGGGAATTTTTTATTATCTTCTTATGAATCAAGGGAAAATCGTAACTCGTGATGATATTATGAATTATCTATGGGGTACGGATAAATTTATTGATGATAATACTTTGACAGTTAATATGACTAGACTAAGAAAAAGACTTGAAAAGATTGGCCTTTTTGATGTGATTGAAACAAGGAGAGATCAGGGGTATATGTTAATATGAGAATAAAAGAATACTTACTAGATAGACTGGCCTATCTAGTTTTATTAATAATTATGATTGTGAGCGTGCTATTCTTCTTATTGATGTTTAAAGTTTCAAATGCATTAATTTATGCTATTGTTTTAGTTATGCTTTTATTTAGTGGTTTGCTTATTGGATATGATTATTATCAAAAACATGCTTTCTATAATAATTTTCGCATTAAATTAAATCAATTAGATAAAAAATGTTTAATTACAGAATTGATTGCTCAGCCTGATTTTCTAGAAGGAAAGATTTTATATGAGGCATTGTATGAGATTGATAAGTCAATGTATGAGGAGATTGAGACTTATCAAGATAATCTTAAGAATTTTAAAGAATATATTGAATTATGGATTCATGAAGTTAAATTACCAATTTCTAGTGTAAAGTTGATGATTCATAATCATGAACATAATGAAAGAAAACTAAAGGATCAAGTTAGTCGAATTGAAAATTATGTAGAACAAGTTTTATATTATGCCCGACAAGATAGTAGTGAGAAAGATTATTTGATTAAACAATGTGAATTAGGAACAATTATTAGAAATGTTATTAAGAAGAACCAAGATAGTTTATTGTATCAAAATATTAAGATCGAAATCGGTCAAGTTAATTGTTCTGTTTTAAGCGATAGCAAGTGGCTAGAATTTATTATTAATCAAATTGTTAGTAATAGTATTAAATATCGGCGTACAGATAAGTGTAAAATAGCTTTTAATGTGATTAGAAGGAATAATATTGCTTTAGAAATAATTGATAATGGTCTGGGAATCAAGACTAGTGATCTAACGAGAGTATTTGAAAAATCATTTACTGGTGAAAACGGGCGTCTTGTTTCTAGTTCTACGGGGATGGGCTTATATATTGTTAAGCGATTATGTGATAAATTAGGTCATAAGATTATAATTGAATCTAAATATAGTGAGTATACGAAAGTAACAATTTCTTTTAATGATGAGCAATATTACAAGGTTGTAAGGTGATGTAAGTTATTTCGATGTTACCAAGACCGCCTTTTTTCTATAATTTAATTGTAAAGGAGAAAAGATTATGGAAAATATTCTAACGATTGAAAATATTAGTAAATATTATGGAAATAAGAGTAATCTTACTAAAGCTATCAGCAATATTTCAATGAATGTTGATAAAGGTGAATTTATTGCTATCATGGGGGCTAGTGGTTCAGGGAAAACTACACTACTGAATGTTATTTCAACTATTGATAAAGTTACAAGTGGTCATATTTATATTGAAGGTCAGGATATTACAAAACTTAAAGGTAATGATCTAAATAGGTTTAGACGTGAAGAACTAGGATTTATTTTTCAAGATTTTAATTTATTAGATACGCTAACAGCTTATGAAAATATTGCTTTGGCTTTACAAATTCAAAATTTTAAAGCTAAAGCAATTGAACAGCAAATAAAAGTTGTTGCAAGAAAATTAGATATTGAAGATATTTTAAATAAATATCCTTATGAAATGTCTGGAGGACAAAAACAGCGTGTAGCTAGTGCGCGGGCCATTGTTACAAATCCTAAACTTGTTTTAGCAGATGAGCCTACTGGAGCGTTAGATTCTAAAAGTTCTAAAATGTTATTAGAACGACTTCAAAGATTAAATCAAGACTATCAAACAACGATTCTAATGGTAACTCATGATGCTTTTAGTGCCAGCTATGCTTCTAAAGTGATTTTTATCAAAGATGGAAAGGTCTTTAATCAATTTAATCGAGGTGAAGCTACTCGTAAACAATTTTTTGATAAAATTATTGATGTTGTTTCTTTGCTTGGGGGCGATGTAAGTGATGTTATTTAATCTTTCATTAAAGAATATTAGAAAAAGTTTTAAAGATTATGCAATCTATTTTTTTACATTAATCCTTGGAGTGGCAATCTTTTATATCTTCAATTCTTTGGAAAGCCAAACAGTTATGCTGAAACTAAATAGTTCAACTAAAGATATTATTAAACTAATGAATAATGTGTTGTCAGGCGTAAGTGTATTTGTTTCATTTATATTAGGGTTTTTAATTGTCTATGCAAATCAATTTTTAATGAAGCGAAGAAAAAAAGAGTTTGGGATATATATGATATTAGGAATGTCAAAAAAACAGATTTCTAAAATACTATTAGTTGAAACTATAACAATTGGTTTGATTTCATTAGTAATTGGTTTAGTCTTAGGAGTCGCTCTATCTCAAGTAATGTCGATTGTTGTAGCTAATATGTTTGAAGCAGACATGACTAAATTTACATTTGTTTTCTCTTTAAGTGCGTGGATAAAAACAATGATTTATTTTGGGATTATGTATCTTCTGGTTATGGTTTTTAATACGATTCAAGTGAATCGCCAACAATTAATTAAATTATTGACAGCAAATAGACAAAATGAAGAAGTTAAATTAAAGAATACCTATCTTTGTATAGGTATCTTTATTGGTGCTGTTGTATTATTAAGTTATGCTTATTATAACGTTACCGCAGGAGCTGGTAATTTAACGAACAGCAGCTCAGTGCTTTTCCAAATGATTTATGGTGCTGTCGCAACGTTTTTAATCTATTGGTCTATTTCAGGTTTGATTTTAAAATTTGTTATGGCATCTAAAAATTATTATTTCAAAAATTTAAATAGTTTTACGGTTAAACAAATTAGTAGTAAGATTAATACAACAGTACTTTCAACAACGGTAATTTGTTTAATGCTTTTTTTAACAATCTGTATTTTTTCAAGTGCTTTTGCGTTAAATAATTCTGCAACAGAAGAGATAAATGAGTTAGCTCCAGTTGATATTCAAATGCAAAAAGATGTAAGTGTTGATAATTTATCAATTACAAAATATTTGTCTCAAAAGCAAATAGGATTAGATGATTTAAAAAACATTTATACATTTATGACTTATCGTACTTCACAATTGACATATAGAGATACTTTTGGCAGTGCCTTTAAAGATGTAAGTGAAAGTTATTTGAATAATTGTGAAGATATTATTAAACTTAGTGATTATAATAAATTGGCTAAAATATATAATTTACCAACTTATGATTTAAAAGACGAATATGTTGTAATGGGGAATTATGAAAATTTAATGTTTAGTCGAAATCAATTTCTTAAAGAAAAACCAGCTATTGAGTTAAACGGAAAGATATATCAGAGTAAATTTGATAAATGTCAAAATGGTTTTTTATCAATGCAGTCTAGTCATATGTGTATGGGAGTGTATATTGTTCCAGATGAAGCGGTTAGTAATTTTATTCCTGCTGATAGTTATTTAGTGGGTAATTATGCTGCAAATGATCAGGATACAAGAAACGAAGTAGATGAAAAAATGCACAGTTATAGCTCTGATGTCTTATTGATTAATACAAGAATTCAAATTTCAAGTAGTAGTGTGTCTATGGGAGCTATGGTTATCTTTATTGGTTTATATATAGGAATTGTATTTTTGATTTCTTGTGCTGCTATCTTGGCACTCAAAGAGTTGTCACAAAGCATTGATAATAAAGGAAAATATCAGATTTTAAGGAACGTTGGTGTTGATGAAAAAATGATTAATCGTTCTTTATTTAAGCAAATAGCTGTTTATTTTGCTTTCCCGCTTATCTTAGCATTGATTCATTCAATTTTTGGTATCCAGGTTTGCAATATAATGCTGCAAACATTTAATCAGGCTAATGTATTTGATGCTATTATAACGACTGGAATCTTTTTAGTTATTATTTATGGTGGTTATTTTATCATCACATACCAGTGTAGTAAAAGTATTATTAAAGATAAGTAGAGGATTATACTGACGAGGGGATTCACTTCAATTTTATATACTAGTAATTGAGGTATAGATTATATGTTATGATGATAACAAGTAGGTGATAAAATGAGTGAGTTTGAAAAGATGAGAGCGGGAGAAATTTATAATCCCCGAGATTTAAAACTGATCTATATGTATGATAAGACAGCGCGGCGTTTGCATAGGTATAATAAAAGGTGTTTTCATGTATATAATATGCGAAGCCGCTTAATGAAAAAAATTATTAATACAAGTGGTAATTTTTGGATTCATCCGCCATTTCAATGTGATTATGGCTGTAATATCTATTTGGGAAAAGATGTTATGATTAATTACGGTTGTGTGTTTTTAGATGTTTGTGAAATTAAGATCGGTGATAATACTCTGATTGGTCCACATACCCAAATATATACTGCCTGTCATTCAATCGATCCACAAGAGCGTTTAAAAGAAATTGAATTTGGGAAAGCAGTTACCATTGGGAATAATGTTTGGATTGGTGGAAACTGTACTATTTTACCAGGAGTTACGATTGGCGATAATAGCGTTATTGGAGCAGGCAGTGTGGTAACTAAAGATGTTCCTGCTAACGTACTAGCTTATGGCAATCCATGTCAACTAAAAAAGAAGATATGATTTTATAAAGTTCTTAAGCTTTTGCTAAGAACTTTTCATTATTCTTGACATTTGTCCAGCAATAGTATAAATTTATATCATACTAATACAGTAGGAAAAGAGGGGTAGGATGATTTCCGTAAAGATATTAAAAAATAAAAAGATTTTTGAATGGGAACGAATGTATGGCTGTTGTCATAATTAATAATGTTGTTAAATAAATTTATTAAGGAAAGAGGACAGTTAAATGAATATAAATATTTTTGAATTAGGAGCCGTGCTTCTTGCAGGTGTTTTCTTCGCAATTATCTATTTTCTAGGTAAAGTGAAGAAGTATGATTTTGGGCTTTTAACTATTTTAGGATTAGTTTTTGGGGTAGCCGTAGGATTGATTTTTAAAGGACATTATTTGTATTTAGAAGCAATCGGAACGATTTATTCGCATTTGATCTTAGCGATCGTTATCCCGCTATTATTATTCAGTATTATTTCAAGTATTACAAATTTAGGAACATCGATCAAATTAAAGAAAATAAGTGCCAAAGCGATAATATTTTTATTATTAAACACCCTACTAGCTAGTACTATAACACTGACCTTAGCAGTAGTAACTAAAGTTGGAAGTGGCATAAATTATCAATTGGCAAGTGATTATAAAGCGGTGGAAGTTCCGGCATTCATCGATACGATCATTAATTTATTTCCAAGCAATTTGGCTAACAGTTGGGTAAATGGCGAAGTAGTACCTATTGTAATTTTCGCTGTAATTGTTGCGATTGCCTACAATAAGATTGCCCGTAATCAGCAAAAAGCTGTTTTACCGTTTAAGCATTTTATAGATGCCGGAAATCGTGTGATGGGAGAGGTTGTTAACTTTGTTATTAGCTTTACACCGTATGCTGTATTAGCATTGATTGCACGTGCAGTAAGCAAGAGTGCTCTAAGTGATCTGATTCCGCTATTGAGCGTCTTAGGATTAGCATATTTATTGAGTATAATCCAAATTTTTGGGGTAACCAGTGTTTTATTAAAGGTGGTAGGAAAGTTAAATCCGCTTAATTTCTTTAAAGGAATTTGGCCGGCTGGGGTAGTAGCATTCACTTCTCAAAGTAGTATTGGGACAATTCCTGTCACTGTTAGACAACTTACAAAGAAACTAGGAGTTAATGAAGATGTTGCTTCATTTGTAGCTAGTTTAGGGGCTAATCTAGGTATGCCGGGATGTGCAGGAATTTGGCCAGTTTTATTAGCAGTCTTCGCAATAAATGTTTTGGGGATTGATTATTCAATCGGTCAGTATATATTTTTAATTGTTTTAGCTGTAGTAGTATCAATTGGAACTGTTGGGGTGCCTGGTACTGCAACCATTACTGCTACTGCATTATTTGCTTCAGCAGGCTTACCGATTGAAATTATTGTTTTATTAGCACCTATTTCAAGTATTGTAGATATGGCAAGAACAGCAACTAATGTTGTTGGTGCCGCTAGTGCTGCAATGTTAGTTGCCCGAAGTGAAAATGAATTAGACCTTGCTGTTTATAATAATGAAACAATCGGACAGCCGGATTTAGAAATAATTTAAAAATAGAAGCTATGAAGATAAATTCATAGCTTTTTTATGTTCATATTTTAGTGAAAACAATCTATCTGGAAAAATAATCAAGAATAGTTATTTTTCTTTATTTGTATAATTTTGACATTTTTATGATTTTGTTTCATATAAATTATTGATAAAGCCAAAAATGAGCATGTTTTTATATAAAAACACTGGTTAAAGCGGTATAATTGGTATTGTAATATGATATCTATTGTGATATATTGTAAACAGATATTAGATAGAGGCGCGAATTGTTAAGAAGTTTTTACCATAAGATGCAAACCAGGTAAAAAGGGAGGAGCGTTCGCCGAAGAGATAAATGATTGCATGCGTTTATCCTCTGGGCTTATAGTGAAGATCTATAAGACTGTCATTATCAATAGATAATGGTGAGCTATCATTGTTCATACGCTGTTTATGTTGCAATGATACTCATTGCAACTTTTTTTGTAAAGGAGAACAATGATGGAAAATATTATTGATGCAGTGAGCTACGAAGAAAATATTATTCAATTACAACTTAGAAATGTTCCTAAACACCCAATGATTATTGCCAAGATATTTACAATCTTGAGTGAGTGTGGGGTAAATGTAGATATGATTTCTCAAGTAATGATTGAAGATGCGATGCAAATTGAGATTACACTTGATGAAAAATATCAAAAGAATCTTAATGATGCAATTATGAGATTAAAAGATGAGGTTAAGCAATTAGAAATTGCGACTAATCGTAAATATTTTAAAATTGCAGTTGGGGGAAAATTACTAGAAACGACCCCTGGGGCAGCGGCTAAAGTATTTACTATTTTAGGGGATAACAACATTCATTTTTATCAAGTAACAACCTCTAAACGAACAATCTCGTTTATTGTTGATAAGAAACACAAAGAATTAGCAATGAAAAAATTAGATGAAGCTTTTGGCTTAAATATATAGGAGGAAATTATGGCTATTTTTGAAGGTAGTGCAGTAGCACTAGTATTACCAATGCATGAAGATGGAAGTATTGATTATGATGGATTTAGATGTCAGGTTCAAAGAATGCTTGATGGCGGTGTTCAAGCTTTATTAGTTAATGGAACTACTGGTGAAACTGCAACGATTCATATTGATGATGAATTTAAATTATTAGATATTACATTAGAGATGGCAGCGGGAACTGGTGTAAAGGTTATCGCTGGAGCAGGATCAAATGACACCGCAACAGCTTTAAAGAAAGCACATTATGCTAAAGAAAAAGGGGCTGATGCAATTTTAGTTGTAACTCCATATTACAATAAAACAAGTCAGCGTGGTTTGATCAAACATTATACGACAGTTGCTGATGCAGTAGATATTCCAATGATTTTATATAATGTTCCAGGAAGAACGGGAATAAATATTAATGTTGCAACAGTTGTTGAATTAGCTAAACATAAAAATATTGTTGCTATGAAAGATGCAACAGATAATATTGCATATGCAATGGAAGTTTTAGCTAAAACTCAAGGTATGGATTTTGATATGTATTCAGGATGTGATGATAATATCTTGCCATTTATTTGTGCCGGAGGAAAAGGAGTTATTTCAGTATTATCAAATATTTATCCACGCCAAACTGAATTGCTGGCTCAATTAGCATTAAAAGGTGATTTACCTAAAGCTCAAGAATTGGCCTATGCTCTTGAGCCGGTATGTCGCTATTTGTTCATTGATGTTAATCCAATTATGCCTAAAGCTGCATTAGCAAGAATGAATGTATGTAAACCGACATTGAGATTGCCTTTGATTGAAACAACCGAAGAAAATAAAAAATTATTGTTTGATGCGATGGATGCATTTGAAAAGTTGGGGTTTTAAGATGAAAGTATTAGTATATGGATATGGATTAATGGGGAAAAAGATTGCCCATAAAGTAAGAAGTCAAAATGATATGGAATTAATGGGAATTGTAAGTTATGAATTTGATGAAAAAGTTCCTGAAAAAACATATAGTTCATTAAAAGAGTGCGATGAAAAAGCCGATGTCATCATCGACTTTTCTCATTCGAACAATTTAAATGATATTTTAACGTATGCATTAGCGAATCAAACAAAATTAGTAATTGCTACGACAGGTTATAGTCAAGAACAGCTTGATCAAATTAAAGAAGCATCTAAAGAAATTGCTATCTTTCAATCATATAACACATCATTTGGGGTGCAGATGGTTACAAAAATGTTACGACAATTCGCAAAAGAATTTTATGACGCAGGATATGATATTGAGATCCTTGAAAAACATCATAATCAGAAAATTGATGCACCTTCAGGAACTGCTGAATTATTATATGAAGTTATGGCTGAGGAAATTGATGGCGTAGAAGCGTGTTATGATCGCAGCAGTCGTCATGAAAAACGAAAGAAAGAAGAAATTGGGATCCAGTCATTGCGTGGGGGAACAATTTTTGGGGAACACACGATTATGTTTGCGGGAGTAGATGAAATTATTGAAATCAAGCATACGGCTTTATCAAAAGAAGTATTTGTTCAAGGTGCGATTAGTGCTGCTTATGCACTAAATGATAAAGATAATGGTTTATTTACTTTAAAATCATTATATTAATAGGGGGAAAATATGGTCTTACAAACGGAATTTGCACAAATTAAAAATAATAACTTATACATAGATGATGTTAAAGCAACAGAGTTAGCAAAAAAATATGGAACACCTTTATATGTTATGTCTGAAGGACATATTAGACATCAATTTAATAAATTAAAAACGAAAATGATTGAAAAGTATGAAAATACACTACCATTATTTGCATCAAAATCATTTTCTTGTATTGCAATTTATAAAATTGCTAAAGAATATGGTGTTGGAATCGATTGTGTATCAGCGGGTGAGATTTCAGTTGCTTTAAAAAGTGGATTTGATCCTAAAAAGATTTATTTCCATGGAAATAATAAATTACCATCAGAAATAGAATACGCGTTAGAAAACGGGGTAGAAAATTTTGTAATAGATAATTTTTATGAAATAGATTTAGTCCAAGAAATTGCTTCGAGATTAGGTGTCAAAATAAATGGGATTGTCAGAATCACACCGGGGGTTTATGCAGGAGGTCATGACTATATTCGAGTTGGTGCCAAAGATACAAAATTTGGTTTTAGCAGCCATGATAATACATATCTAAAAGCAATCAAAAAGGTAATTGATGCTCCAAATATTAATTTTGATGGAATACATTGTCATGTTGGCAGCCAAATTGAAGATATTCAAGCGTATGTTTTAGCAATGAATAAATTTGTTGAAATTGCTTATGAAATTTATGATATTTTTGGAATTGTAATTAATAAATTAAATGCAGGTGGTGGTTTTGGAATTGCTTATACAGCTGCTGATAACCCATTAGAATTTGAAACAGTAGTTGATACGATCATGGAAATCATTACTAAAGGATTTGATGCTCGGGGATTAAAACGTCCGATGGTCCTAGTTGAGCCTGGTCGTTATTGTGTAGGAAATGCTGGAATCACATTATATACCGTCGGGTCATCTAAATATATTAAAGATATTCGTGATTATATTACAGTTGATGGTGGGATGACTGATAATATTCGTTCTAGCTTATATGCTGCTAAATATGATGCTATTATTGCAAATAAAGCAGAAATGCCGACGGATCACCTAATTACTGTTGCTGGAAAGAACTGTGAATCTGGGGATATTTTAATTAAGGATATTATGTTACAAGACCCAGAGCCCGGAGATATTCTGGCAATGTTTTCAACAGGAGCGTATCATTATTCAATGTCATCAAATTATAATCAATTGCCAAAACCGGCAGTGGTATTTACGTATGAAGGTAAGGATCGTGAAGTGATTCGTCGCCAGACATTTGATGATTTAGTTTATTACGACATTGATTCAAAATATTAATTAAAGCGGCATATGCCGCTTTAAACATAGATGGAGGAATTTATGGAATTAACCTATAAGAATATTAAAGAGATTTCGCAAGAGAGATTAGTTGATTTATTTAAATCGGTAGAGTGGGAGTCAGCGAACTATCCTGCTCAATTAGTACAGGCAATAAAAAACTATGGAAGTGTTTTTAGCGCTTGGGATAATGATAAGTGTGTTGGTCTGGTTGCTTCGATGGACGATAGTATCATGGTTGCTTATGTTCATTATGTTTTAGTCAATCCACAATATCAAAAATATGGAATTGGTAAAAAACTGATGCAAATGATGCTGGAACATTATAAGGACTATCATAAAGTTTGTTTGATTGGTGTAAATACTGCTGTTGGTTTTTATGAACATCTTGGTTTTGAAGTTAATGAAAAAGCAAAACCAATGTTTTATCTGAATAAGAATTATTAATAAAAAATGACTTTTTAAGGAGTCATTTTTATTTAGTCTTATTTTTGGGCAATTACACAAATAGTTTTACTTGTTTTATCATATTTTTGTCCAATGACATCTTTATAAAAATCAAGTTTAGTAAAGCCGGCATTTTTTAAGTCTTTCTCTAATTCTTTCAGGGAAAAAGTATGTTCCCAGATATTATAAGTAGTTATTCTATCTTCATTAATGACAGTATACTGATTTAAAAATGTATGGACATTATCATAACGATAAAAAGCATTTAAAACTAAGTGCCAGTCATTATGCCAAAAACCATTTTCATTTATTTGCCAATTTTTATGTTCTACCGCTCCATCATATTGTAAAGGAGTAAAGACATCAAATAATAAAGCGCCTTTGGGGGATAATGTGTTATAGATCTTTTGCAAGAGCTTTTTCCTAGTAGCAGGAGGAAGGACACCAAAATCACAATAAATTAAAGTAACTAAATCATAGTGCTGTCTAAAGTTCGATTTGGTATAGTCACTACGAAGGTAAATAATATCAAATCCTTTTTTGTTTGGCGGAAGCTTGAGCATAACTGATTGACCGTTTTGATAGATCGATACCAGTAACCTGATAACCATACTGATAGAATAATTCAGCATAAATACCGGGGCCACAACCAAGATCAAGTAAGTTGTTATAATGATGATTAGGTAGTACAGTATTGATCCAGGCAACTGATTTTTTTACAAAGTCAAGTTTACGGGTAGCTGATTCTTGGTTCTCGTTAAGATGAGCTTTTAACATGCCTTTTGAAATATGAGGGTCGTCCCAAATACTTGCTGTACTTTGTTCAAATAATTTAGGTCGCGTATTTAATTGTTTTAATATATCTTTCATCGTGTTTTGTCCTTTCGTATGATCCGGTAACTAGATAAAATAAAAAACTGTGGTTATTTCCACAGTTAAGAGTTTTGACTATTAATGTGGAAATTAAAATAATCATTTGGGCATAACAATAAAACCTGTTTTTGACAGGTAAAAAATTATGCATTTTTGATTATCTAAGTTTTCCACGTTTCACTTATGTTACTGATTATGTAACATCAAGTGCGCCGGACAAAATCATCTCCTTAATAGTTACCGTAATTAAATTATATAGTATTTATAAAGTAAAAACAATTAATAAAAGCCATAACTGCTATGGCATTTATTAATTTATAATTTGTCTGTTTTAAGACATAGATAATCAATTTCAGCAGGAGTTAATCTTATTTTTAACGCCTCAGCACATGAATCAAATTCACTTTTATTACGACTGCCAACAATAGCTGCAACATCAAATGGCTGGTCAAGTACATATGCAAGGGTAATATTGATTGAAGGAACTCCTTTGAGTTTTCCTAATTCTTTAGCCCATTTGTTGGCAATATTCTACTGCCGCTTGAACACGATCTAGTTCCCAATTGGATACACCATAAGTAGTAATTAAACCTTCTTGACGATGCTGTTCTAAACGATCCATTATTTCATTGACAGGGACACTAGGATCATCGCGATGAAGTAAGTAAATATCAAAATGATCGCACCCTGTATGAAGTAAACTATAATGAAGATCGTCAGTAATAATATCTGGCTTTACTCGCCAATACTCTGGATGATGGCAGCCTTCAGGGGTAATAATTGGGTGACATGCTTTATCCATAATTACTAATTGATCACGATTATTACGAGAATCAAACCATTTTTTTAAAACTCGTTCAGATTCACAAGCATGTTCTCCATCTTTGTTTGCCCCATAAAATCTACCTGTGTCGATTACTGTTCCTCCAGCAGCAACATATTGATCCAGCATTGTAAAAATTTCTTCTTCAAAGGCTGGATTAAACCAGGCTGTACCCATAATTAATTTTGAAATCGGTTTGTCTAAACCTTTAATGTTAATATATTCCATTTTTTCATCTCCTAAGCAGTTTTTTTGATTAAATAAGTATTTAAGATAAGACCGATGATTGCAACACCAATAGCAACTAAATAGACATTGTTATAGGCAAGGGGGCCGGCTTCACTGTTAACAAAATTAGCAGCTATCTGAGGTCCAAATAGAGAGCCGATTGAATTAGGAATAATTCATACACTATCATCACAATATATTCCAGATACAATCAGAGGTTATCTCCAGCAATATCCCCAAACAGGGTTTAAAATTCAAACTGATAAAACAGAAAATATTATTAAAGGGCTAAAAGAACATAAATATGATATAGGTTTTTGTGGGAAAATAATTGCTCCAGAATTAGTTTTTATTCCTGTTTTATATCAGGAATTTGTTGCTGTTGTTCCACCAGATCACGAACTTGCAAATAAGCAGGAGATAAGTTTAGAAGAATTAGTAAACTATGATTTAGTAGGCTATCTTGATGATTTAGTAATTGCTCAAACAGTTAAAGAAATTTTTGCAGAACATAAATTGGAGCCCCGCTATATTTCTAAACAGGAAAATGAATTATTGATTGGTGGGATGATCAATCAAGGGTTTGGTGTAGGAATCGCTGCTAATACATCATTTTTAAAAGAATTTGATTTAAAGGTCATTTCTTTAAAATTAAAAAAAGATTACCGTGTAATCTATCTAGTTTATAATAAAGTAGATTATATTTCAGCAGCTGCAGAAAACTTTATCAACTATATTGCAATTAATAAAATAAATTTATAAAAAATTGCTGAAATGCAGTAACTCTTTAATCACTGTTTAATAATTTTGTTGTCTGTAAAGCTCTTGCTAAGATAACATAAATAATAATGCCACCAGCAGTCTGCATAGTTAGACCGGGTAAAGCTCCAAGTGCAGCGGGCCAAGTAAATAAAAAAGTTTCAGCTGCTGTATAAGCTATAATTTGGAAAACGCCACCACCAATTGCACTTATTATTTTACTTGGATACTGTTCCCAAATAATTCCCATGATCCAGGCCATAATGAATTTAATAATTAAAGTTGGTCCGATCCAGATAGCTGCACCACATAGTAAATCGGCTAAAGCACCTCCTAATGCACCAGCAAAGGCACCATCTCTTTTACCTAGAATCAATACACTTAAAAAGATCATACTGTCGCCCATATGAAAGTATCCTCCAGTAGCTGGATTGGGAATTCTAATACTGAATGTTCCAACAAAAATTAGGGCTATCATTAGTGCTGTTTTTGCGAGTTGATTTGTTTTTTCATTAATCATTTCTAATCCCCCTTTAGAATTGATAATATAATAGCAAAATATTGACCATATCTTAATAACCAATAATAAGATATTTTAAAAGGACAGTTTAAATTAATATAGAGAAAAAGTAATCTATGTAGTGACCAACTTTAGGAGGTCACTTTTTATATGAAGTAGAGTAAAGAACTTAAATTAGAATGTATTTAAAAACATAAAAAATGGTGAATGCATAAAAGGACCACCAGGAATTAAACATGAAGTTTTTATAATTAAGTTCTTCGCTGGTCTAGGATATTTGATTCACTTGGAGAAATAGGATTAGAACATGGAAGAGCAACCATATCTGTTGAACAAAGAATCGAATTGATTAATAGAGTTTAAAACAAGAGAACAATTCAAAGCTGCAATGAGTGAATATATCGAATATTATAATAACGAGAGAATCAATACAAAAAGAAAAGGATTGAGTCCACTTGCATATAGACAACAATCCTTTCAAGATTTAGCTTTAATTTAATGTGTCCAACTTTTTGGGAATACTACACTAAATCACTTTTTTCTTTGGTTTATTTAATTCCTCATGGATACCTTGCATTTTATAATCCAGATTAGAAATTGTTTTAGCACATTCAATTAGCTCATCACGAACTCCATCAGGAACTTCATTATCAGCTTTATATCGCAAGTGATGTTCTAAACTTGCCCAAAAGTCCATCGCAATCGTTCTAATTTGAATTTCTACAGTAGTTGGCTGAACTTTCTCTGCTAAGAAGATAGGAACTTCAACAACTAGATGTAAACTACGATAACCATTCTCCTTGGGATGTTTAATGTAATCTTTTTTGGCAATAAGTTTAATATCACTTTGTTTTATTAATAAATCAGCAATTTTATAGACATCGCTAACATAATTACAAATAACGCGAACACCAGCAATATCAGTCAAATTAGTTACAATAGAATCTAAAGATACTTCTAGGCCCCGTTTTTCTAGTTTTCCCAATATACTGTTTACAGATTTTAAACGATATTCCATATGATGAATAGGATTATGATCATGTTTTATTTTAAACTCATCATCAAGAATTTCTAATTTTGTTCTTACTTCTTTAATTCCCGCATCATAAAGTTGTTGCAGCGCCATAAATTCTTGTAAAGTGTCAGTTATATCTGTATTAGGAACTAGTGCGGTAAAAGGATCACTGACAATTTCCTTTTGCATAATTCGATTAGTCATAAAATACCCCTTTATTAAATATTTTTTGTATAACTTAATCATAGTTGGTAATAATGAACTTGAGGTGAACTAGATGAAAAAAACAATTGTAGTATTATTAATTATGATGAATATTGTATCAGTAAATGCTTCAAGTAATGACCCAAAATATAAAATAATTGCCAATAGTAATAGCGATAAAGATATTAAGACAATGTATGAAACAAAAGATGACTTAATTAAAGACTATAAAGATTGGATTAAAAGTGTTGATGATGTTGATCAAGCACTAGCTGATCATCAAAAAGATTATCAAGCTAAGTATTATAATGGAGAATATACAATTGTCCTAGGCGCTGGCAAAGGAAAGGAACTTACGGGTACTTTGAAGGCAAGTTATTGTGTAAGTAGTAAAGAAATTAAAAAGAAATCATTTTTTGCAGAATTATTTTCTTAAGATTATCAGTGAAGCGAATCCTTCTAGTTGGTTATATCCAACTTTTGGAACTCACTTTACTGATAGTCTTTTATTATGTCCTAAATATAACTGAAATATGCTATACTATTTAATAGAGTAGTAATGAAAGGAGTCAGAGATGAAAACAGTAAAAGATGCTGAAATCTTTTGTCAATATATAGCCCATGAGTATCTTGGGAAGCGTAATTATAAGTTATTAGAAGATATAATTGATAAAAGGATTACAATCATTGGGACGGGAGCTCACGAGGTTAGTCGCAACATTCAAGAACTTATGACGGCTTTGAATAAAGAAGCAGAACTTTGGGATGGAACTTTTATAATTGAAGATGAATGGTATCAGGGAACTGAATTAGCTGATAACTTATTTGTAGTAATTGGCCAAATTGAGGGCCGACAAAATAGTAACGACCAGTTAGTCTATAGTTTTTCATCACGAGTAACCTTTATTATTGAATATCATGATATGCAGTGGAAGATTATCCATGTTCATCAATCAGTACCGGATTATAGTCAAGGTGATGATGAGTTTTTCCCACAACAAATTGTCGAAGAAAGTAATGCTCAGTTAAAAAAGGAAATTGCTGAAAAGACGAAGGAATTAGAGATGTCCAATCAACAAGTAATCTATAATTTAAGACATGATTATCTTACTGGAATATTAAATCGTCCATCACTTGAAAAAGAAGTTACTGAAGCGATGAGTAATCATCAGTATGGAGTGATCTTAGTATTAGACATAGATTATTTTAAAGAAGTTAATGATAATAATGGTCATCCGTATGGTGATGAGGTTTTGATAAAATTAGCTAATACAATGCAAGAAAGTTTTAAATCAGGAATTTGTGGTCGCATTGGCGGTGATGAATTTATCATTTATCTGGCTTTAGACGATGCTAATTATGATGCAATTGAAAAGACTATTAAAGAATTTAAACAAAATTGGCAGAAGAATATTACAACAATTGATAGAAGCAGCACAATTACTTTAAGTATCGGGGGAGCATATTATCCTAAACATGGTAAAAATTATCAAGAGTTGTGGTCTAATGCCGATAAAGCACTATATTTAAGTAAAAATAATGGTCGAAACAGAATATCTATATATCAACTCTAAACAGTTCTCGAAAGGGAACTGTTTTATGTTTAAAATAAATCGTTTCGTTAATAATTTAAGAGGTCAAACATATAATAAAATTAGAGGTGGAACATGTTAACAAAATTTGATGAACAAGCCCAAAAAGCAATTGTGGTAGGCGAAAGTATTGCTTTTGATTTAGGTCATAATAATGTCGGTAGTGAACATTTACTGCTATCGCTGTTAAAGATAAGTGATTCCAAATTACGGGAATTAGTTAAGAAATATGATGTTGATGATAAAAATATATATGAGGATATAAAAAGGTTGTTTGGGACAAATGATGATCAACCTTTTTATATGGAGTATAGTGATGCTGTAAAAAGTATCTTAGAAGCAGCAATGGAAATCACTAATCAACAAAATAAAAGTAAAGTAACGCTTAATATCCTAACAATTGCTTTATTGCAGAGTGAAGAAAGTGTAGCTCACGAATTATTAAAGAAATATAAAGTTGATTTTGAAGAAATTATCTATCAATTAAATGAAAGTAGTGAATTAGAAACTAAATTAGATCAGATTCAATCACTAGTTAATCTTAATAAGAAAGTAAAACAGGGTGAACATTTAATTGTTGGTAGACAAAAAGAATTAGAAAAATTATGTATGATTTTAAGTAAGAAAGAAAAAAATAATGCGTTGATTATTGGTGAAGCTGGTGTAGGTAAGTCAGCTTTAGTAGAAAAATTAGCGTATTTAATTAATCAAAAACAAGTAAATGAAGGATTAAAAAAGAAAATTATTTATGAATTGAGCTTATCTAGTATTGTTGCAGGAACAAAATATCGTGGTGAATTTGAAGAAAAGCTACGAAAGATTATTGATAAGGTAAAGGAAATGGATAATGTCATCATTTTTATTGATGAGATCCATAATATTATTGGGGCTGGTGGCGCCGAAGGGGCTATTGATGCTGCTAATATTTTAAAACCGTATTTAGCGAGAAAAGATCTAACGATTATTGGTGCAACAACGACAGAAGAATATTTTCAGCATTTTGAAAAGGATCAAGCAATGAATCGACGTTTTAGTGTTATTACACTAAAAGAAAATACTAAAGAAGAAACATTAGAAATTTTACAGAAAACTAAATTATTTTATGAGCAATTTCATCAGATTGAAGTCGATAATGAAGTTTTAACATATTTAGTTGATAATGTTGATCGTTATATCAAAAATCGAACTTTCCCTGATAAAGCCATCGATATTTTTGATTTAGCTTGTGTTAAAGCCCGATTTAAGCAGCAACATATTATTACTAAACAAATTGTTAAAGATGTTATAGAAGAATATACATCAGTTAAGATAAGTGAGGATTATGATTATGATGAAATTAAAGCAAAATTGAATCATCATATTATTGGACAAAGTAAAGCGATTGAACAAATAATCAATCAATTAAAATTAACAAAACAGTCAAAACAACCAAGTGCAGTAATGTTATTTGTTGGAAATAGTGGTGTTGGAAAAAGTGAAAGTGCAAAACAGCTTTCAAAACTTTTGGGGCGTAAATTGATTCGCTTAGATATGAGTGAATATCGTGATAGCAGCAGTGTTCAAAAGATAATTGGAGCAGCCCCGGGATATGTTGGTTATGATAAACCAAGTTTATTACTGGGACAATTACAAACCTATCCTAAAAGTATTATTCTTTTAGATGAAATTGATAAAGCAAGTCAAGATGTTATAAATCTTTTTCTTCAAGTATTTGATGAAGGTTATTTAGAAGATAGTCATAAACGAAAAGTATATTTTAATAATACAATTATTATTATGACGTCAAATAAAGGGACTGCTAAAAATACATTAGGATTTAAAAAGAATAATCATAGTAGTAAAGTTAAGAATTTTTTTAGTGATGAATTATTAAGCCGTATCGATGAAATAATTAATTTTAAGAATTTAACAAAAATGGATTTAAAGAAAATTATTCGTAAAAATTGTCCTCATGAGGTTAAAGAAGAAGATATTGAGTTGATTTTAAAGGAATATGATATGAAACTTCAAGGAAGAGGAATTGTTAAAGCAGCTAATAAATATTTTCAAAATAAAGCGAAGGCCCAAAGTTAATTGAGTCTTCGCTTTTTCCATAAAATAATTAATAGTGTGATGATTGCAATAATCAGTGCGTATTGTTTAACATATTTACTAATTAAGATCCAGTTATTTCCTAAAATAATTCCAAGAACTACTAAAATACTATTCCAAATGATTGTACCAATCAAAGTATAAAATGAGAAACTAAAGAAGTTCATTTTAATAATTCCGGCAGGCAGAGAAATCAATGATCTAACAATCGGAATCAAGCGACCAATAAGAACAGAGATTTTTCCATATTGTTCAAACCAGTTAAGGGAACGGGATAGATCATGACGTTTAAAATAAAATCGGACTAGAAGCTTTTCGAGTCGTTCTAGATTGATTAAGTAGCCAAACCAATATAGAATCACTGCGCCTAAATAAGAACCAAGCGAAGCAACTGTAATTACGCCTAGAGGTGTTAGGTTTGTGATCGTTGTCATGAAACCGCCAAAAGTTAAAATTATTTCACATGGGATAGGCGGAAATAAATTTTCAATCGCAATTAAAAGAAAGATTGCCTTGTAGCCGTAGGTGTTAATATAAGCGAGAAGGTTTGTGAGCATAAGTGACCTCCTGTTTTGATAATGGGATTACTTTATTAGCCAGATAGATCAATAAGTTATCAAATGGTAATAGAATAATAGTTGAAATGATATTAAAGAAAGTATGCATATAAGCAATTTGCATCATATAATTTGGAGTCAAGGATTCGATGAATGAAACTAGTGGGATAAATTTTGCTAAGATTACAAAAATAATAGTTCCGAGTACATTAATTAAGATATGAATAGCACTTAAACGTTTTGAACTGCGATCGCCATTAAGTGATGCTAAAACTGCGGTTATACAAGTGCCAATATTTTGACCATAAATAACATTGGTAGCCATTGCAAAACTAATTAATCCCTTTTGATAAATAGTTTGCAAGACGCCAACTGATGCAGTTGAGCTTTGAATCAACGCCGTAAAAACTGTTCCAACTAAAATAGCGGTTAAAGGATTGTCTAAATGACCAAACATATTAATAAAATATGGGGATGTTTGTAATGGTGCCAGAGCTACGGCCATACTGTCCATTGCTAAAAAAATCAATCCTAGGGCCATTAAGACACGTCCTAAATAAGCAATTTTATTTTTTAAGAACATTAGTAATAATCCAAGGACACATAAATAGATTGCTGACTGACCTAAATCTAAAGCAATCATGAGTCCAGTTACAGTAGTTCCGATATTAGCACCTAAAATAATCCAAGTTGCTTGATTTAATGAAATTAGATGACTATTAAGGAGACCGATGAGAATAATAGTTGTAGCAGAGGAACTATGAATTATTGCTGTGATGGCTGTTCCGGTGATAACACCTAAATATTTATTTGAAGATAGTTTATATAAAATATTTTCAAGCTTATCGTTTGCTAAGGTATCAAGGCTAGTTGACATTAGATGCATACTATAAAGAAAAACACCGAGACTAGCAATAAAACCAATTATATTTTTAGTAATAAAATCACTCCCTTATTATTACTAATTATATTAATAAATCGATAAATAATGTTTGTTTTCAAGATAATCATTAAATGTTACAATGAGTGAAAGGATGTGATATTGATGAATTATAGTGCGATTATTTTATGTGCTGGAAAAGGAAGCCGGAGTGGACTGGATTATAATAAAATGTTATATCGTTTTGGTAATCAAACTGTGTATCAAATGACGATGAAAACTTTTTTAAATGATCCGCGCTGTAAGCAGCTTGTTGTAGTTACAAAAGCGGATGAGATAACTGATTTAAAACAGTTAGTGACAGATAAGAGAATTGTTTATGTTTATGGAGGTAAAGAGCGTCAAGATAGTGTTTATAATGGCCTGCAGGTAGTTGACCAGGATCATGTATTAATCCATGATGGAGCTAGACCATATATAACGACAGAAAAAATAGATGATTTATTATTATGTTTAAAAGAATATGATGCCTGTTTATTGATGGTACCAGTTAAAGATACGATCAAACTTTGTTGTGATGATACTGTTGAGGTGACTTTGCCGAGGGCAAGATTGATGCAAGCTCAAACTCCGCAAGCCTTTAAAACGAGTTTAATTAAAGTTTGTTATCAACAGGCTCAAGATAGTGGGTTTATTGCTACTGATGATGCCTCATTGGTTGAAGAGTTTAGTACAGCTCCAGTCAAAGTTGTAATAGGCAGTTATGAGAATATTAAAATAACTACTCCTGAGGATCTTTAAATGAAGGAAAGAAATAATAATTTTATTACTCATAAAATCATTATAATCATTGTTTTATTAGGATTGATCATGGGGGCGTTAGTTTATCAGTTGCGCTTAGCAGGGGAAGGCGAAACTACGATAACAGCTAAAGAGTTAAAGGGACAGATAGTTGATATAACACATGAAACAATCAGTTTGCGTGATGATAATAATATTGTTTATACGGTGGATTGTCAAAAGGCCAAAATAAAAGGTGATGAGTTACAGTATGGGAACTTAGTAACTATCAAATATACGGGTAAACTCGAGCAAACAACCGCGATACAAGCAATTGATGTTTTAGGCTTAAATGTTCAAGCGGTTCAAGTTAGAAATGGTGGAACTGGTAATACGGATGCTACGATAGCTTCGCATAAGATTGCAGTAATGGTTGAAAAGATGACGTTAGAGCAGAAAATAGCACAATTATTTTTAGCTCGGTGTCCTGAAAGTCAAGCAGTTGAGTTGTTGTCACAATATCAATTAGGTGGCTATATGTTATATAATCGTGATTTTCATAATCGGACCCGTGAGGAAGTAATTGAAAATATTCAGTCATATCAAAAAGCAGTTACTATCCCGATGTTGATTGCAGTAGATGAAGAGGGCGGAACTGTAGTACGGGTTAGTAATAATTTACGTAGTAACAAATTTCGTTCTCCCCAAGATGTTTTTAAAGCAGGCGGGATGGACGCTATTATTAGTGATGCTACAGAAAAGTCGGAGTTTTTAAAAGAATTTGGAATTAATGTAAATATAGGTCCGGTAGCTGATGTTGCAATGAGTAAAGATGATTTTATCTATCAACGTTCATTTGGAACTGATCCTAATGAAACAGCTGAATTTGTGAAAAATGTCGTAAAGGCAATGAATGATATTAAGATGGGAAGTGTTTTAAAACATTTTCCCGGATATGGGAACGTTGCTGATAATCATACTGCTATATGCCATGATTCACGTGATTATGATTCGCTTGTCAATAATGATTTCTTACCATTTAAAGCTGGAATATCTGCAGGTGCAAATAGTATTTTGATTAGTCACATAGTAGTTGATAGTATTGATGATCAAAATCTAGCATCATTGTCACCTAGAGTGAGTAAGATTTTACGAGATGACTTAAATTATCATGGCGTTATTATTGCTGATGATATTTCAATGGCTAGTGCAAAAGCCTTTGGAAGTGAAGGTGAAGTTGCGCTTAAAGCGATTAAGGCAGGGAATGATTTAATTATGACTTCTAATCCTCAAGAACATATCTCGGCACTTATTACAGCAGCTAAGAATGATGAAATATGTCTCAATTCGTTGGATCGTTCTGTAATGCGAATCTTAACTTGGAAAAGTCAGTTAGGGATACTGTAAAATATGATGATTTAATCAAATAAATCATTGCTTTGTTTTGATTGGTGTGCTATTATAATTGAGCATGTAAAAATATTATATTTACTGCCTGCTTATCCAAAGAGATAAGCCAATAGACCATAGGAGGTATAGAAATGAACAAGTATGAAATTATGTTTATTGTAAAACCTGACGTTGAAGATGACGCTAGAAACGCTTTAATCGAAAGCTTTAAAGGAATTTTAACTGCTAACGGTGGAACTGTTGATAACGTTGACGAATGGGGATTACGCGATTTAGCTTATGAAATCAAAGATTACAAAAAAGGGTACTATGTAGTTGTTGATGCTACTTGTACAGCTGCTGATGTTGCTGAATTTGAACGATTATCAAACATCAATGCATCTATGTTACGTCATTTAACTCTTCGCAAATAGAAGGAGGCGTACTAGATGATTAATAGAGTAGTCCTAGTAGGACGAATGACTAGAGATCCTGAACTTAGAAGAACACCACAAGGTGATGCGGTTACTTCTTTTACTTTAGCGGTAAATCGTAATTTTACAAGCAGAGATGGTCAACAACAAGCAGATTTTATTAATTGTGTTGTGTGGCGTAAACCTGCTGAAAATGTTGAGAGATATTGTTCTAAGGGAAGTTTAGTTGGTGTTGAAGGAAGAATCCAAACACGTAGCTATGACAATACTCAAGGTCAAAAGGTATATGTTGTAGAAGTTATTTGTGATAGTGTGCAATTCTTAGAAACAAGAGCTGCTCGTGAAAGGCAACCACAGCCACAACAACAAATGCAACAACCGTACCAACAACCACAAAATAATGATAATTTCTATGATATGAAAACAGTTGAATTAGAAAAAGAATTTGATAATTCAATTAATACATATGATATCATGGAAGATGATATTCAGTTTTAAAGAAAGGAGTTTTCAAAATGGCATTTAGAAAACAAAGAATGGGTAGAAAAAAAGTTTGCTACTTCACTAAAAACAAAATTACTTACATCGATTACAAAGATGTTGAATTATTAAAAAGATTCGTTTCAGCTAACGGGAAAATTATCCCAAGACGTGTAACTGGTACTAGCGCTAAATATCAAAGAATGTTAGCTACAGCTATCAAACGTGCTCGTCAAATGGCTTTATTACCATACGTTGGTGATTAATTGATACTAAAAACCCTTGATAAAATCAGGGGTTTTTCTTTTCTTGGGATGTCGTTGACATCATTTTGACATCACTTGTTAAATTATCTAATTTTTGAATTAATTCATTTTTCTTTGTTGGATACAAATGACTATAAATTTTCATAACTGTTTCTACGTTATCGCCAAGCCTATCTGCCACAAGTAAAGGACTATATCCCATATTAATTAATAATGAGGCATGACAGTGTCTAAAACTATGAACTGTAATTTCAGGAAGATTTGCTTTCTTTTGAGCTTTTTTTAATCTATCTCTTAATTTTACATAATGGTGCATAAAAATATAGGTATCATCGGATACATCATATAATGTATCTATATAGTCTTTAAGAACTTGAATAAGAAATTTAGGTATTTCAATTTTTCTTATACTTTTTGGTGTTTTAGGTGATGTAATGACATCTTTTGCTTGTAATCTTTGATATGACTTATCAATATTGATAATACCTTTATCAAGGTCTATATCCTTTCTAGTTAAGGCAAAAAGCTCACCTTTTCTCATACCTGTATAATAAAGTGTTGTAAAAATAGCAACATCTGTTTGATCATCAAAGCATTGTATGAGTTTATTAAATTCTTCTAAAGTGTAAACCTGCATTTCTTTACTTTTATGACTACCAATACATCCTGCTTTTGTACATGGATTATTTTTTAAGTCATAATATTTAGAAGCATAATTAAAGATTGCGTTTAAAATACCATTGATTTTCTTTAAATATGCTTGTGAATAGTCATATTTAGACATAATTGTGTTTTGCCATTTTCTTATATCCATTACAGTGATACTATTCATCTCTTTATCTTTAAAATAAGGTAAAATGTGTTTTTCTATAATATACTTTTTGACATATTTTGTTTTTGGTTTTAAACGATGGTACATATCTTCTTGATATAATTCGAGAAATTTTTCAAAAGGCATACTTAAGTCATTGTGTTGTTGTGCTAAAAATGAACGTTCCCATTCTTTTGCATCACGTTGTAATGCAAAACCTCTTTTTCTTTTCTGTTTGGTTTTACCTGTATAATCAACATAACGAAATTGGCAAAACCATGTTTTAGTTTTTTTATCATAATATGTTGGCATTGTTTTTCGCTCCTTTTCGTGTTAAAATTGGAGCATGAAAAAAATTGCTGTGGTAGGTAATTCTTTTTCATGCTGTTGCACTCTAGTTGGCGCTGGAGTGCTTTTTTTATTTGTCTGGAAAATACTTTTTTAAGGCGATTTGATACAAAGCATCTACTATTTCTTCATTACTTGTATCAAAATCATAATCTTGTTTATCAAATAGAACCTTTCTGATGATTTCTAATTTATAATCGGGATTGTTTTTCTTGTACTGATTGATCGTATCTTCGTCCATAAATTGTGATTCATATATTGCCTTTTGATAATGAAACTCAGCATCATCATGACTTCTTTCGATAATATTATAAATAGCGATATTAGAACTGTGGATTTTATCTTTATCAAACCTTACAAAATAATCACTTCTGAATTTCTTTAATTCTTCAAAAAATTCAGATAGATGATAATGTAATTTAATGTATCTTTCTTCCATGACGCTATGATATTGATCAAAACTTTCTTTCATCGCAAAAATTTTTCCTGAATCGTATAATTTTATGTCTTCTATTTCATCATGCATTGCTGGATAGTAAACACGATCAAATAATCCGTTTTTATTTTCTAAATCAAAAAACACACTAGGATCAATGTTTAATGCTTTTGAAATATCTTTAATGACTTCAATTTTAGGTTCACGACCATTTTCATAGTTTTGATATGTTGTATATGGAATATTCAGTTTTCTTGCTAAATCAGCTTTACTCAATCCCTTTTTTTCTCTTTCTCTAATAAGTATTTCAGAAAAGCTAGCCATTTTCTTCCTCCTTTCATTACTCATTATAGATAAAATATAATAAAAAGTAAATAATAAATAACTTAAAATAAATAAAAAATATTAAATAATTACTCAAAATATAAAATTTTATATTGATATTCAACTTAAATATGATATTATTTTAATGTAAGATAACTCAAATTAGGTTGTTTTTACATATTGAGGAGGTGAAAGTGATGAATATAGATGGAATGAAAGTCAAGATTATGTTGACTCAAAAGAATTTAAGTGTTAGACAATTCTGCATTCAAAACAACCTATCTTATAGTACAGTTATTGCTTTGATTAATAACAGTAGAGCAGGAAACATAAGAACGATTGAGAGAATTGCTAATGCATTAGATGTACAAGTATTAGAAATATTAAAATTTTAGGAGGTTATTTATGAATAAGAATGCTTATGTTGATGTAAAGGAAGTATCTCAATTGTTAGGTGTTAGTCAAAGCAAAGCCTATCAAATCATTAAGCAGTTGAATGATGATTTGAAAAAAGATGGTTATCTTACAATAGCTGGAAAAGTTTCCAGAGCATATTTTTGCAAGAAATGGTATGGTGGGGAAAATGGATAGTTTAAAAGAAAGTGCAATAAGGTATGCAAAAAAAGGTTTTAAAGTCTTCCCATTAGCTCCTCAAAGTAAAAGTAAGCAAGTATTAAAATCTTGGAAAGAAGAAGCAACCCAAGAATTAAGCAAGATAGAGCAATGGTGGACTCAAAACCCTTATTATAATATTGGATTAGTGACAGGAAATGGATTGTTTGTTATTGATGTAGATATAAAAAACAATAAAAATGGGTTTCAATCATTACAACAGCATGGAAAAGAATTGCCTACCACAGTTAAAGTGAAAACTCCTTCAGGAGGAGTACATCTTTATTATCGTGCTGAAAAACAAATAAGTAATAAAGTGAATTTATATGATGGAATTGATATACGTGGAGAGGGTGGCTATGTTGTTGCCCCTCCTAGTATGATTGATTATCAAGTTTATCAATTTGAAAATGATAGTGTAATTGCTAAAGCAAATGAAAAAGTCTATAAGTTTTTAGAAGGACATAAAGAAGTTAAAGACAAAAATTATTGTTATAATCCTATTTTGATTGGTCAAAGAAATGATGTCTTGTTCAAAATGGGCTGTTTCATGCAGGCAAAAGGATTTTGTGATGAAGCTATTCAAAGTGCCTTGTTGAATGAAAATAAGTATCATTGTGAAATACCAATTAATGAAAAAGAAGTTGAGAGTATTTTGAAAAGTATATCAAAAAGATACAATAAAGGCTCTACAAAGGAAAATGATTCTCTATATGAAAATGAGTATTTCAATGTTGTTGAAGAATTAAAACATGATATAGAAGATGAACCTGAAATTGTTGAAAATTTGATTCCAATTGGTGCAACATTACTTGGTGCTCCTCAAAAGATTGGTAAAACTTTTCTTGCTTTACAGTTATCAAATGCAATTGCAAGTGGACAGGAATTTTTAGGAAACAAAGTACAACAAGGTCATGTTTTCTATATAGCATTAGAAGATTCAAAAGCAAAAATACTCAAACGATTTCGTAGATTTAACATTGAGATTAGTAAAAAATTAAATGTCAAAAAAGTTAGGGCTTTTGATCCATTGTTTAATATTGAAGAAGAAATACAAAAAGAGATTGAAAAACATTCGGATTTAAAAATGGTTGTTATTGATACTTTTCCGAAGATTAGAAAGAATACAAAGGTTGATTATCAAATGGAGTATGAAGAACTTTCGTATTATCATGATTTAGGTTTGAAATATGGGATTGCTATTGTTCTTGTGCTTCATGTTAAGAAAGTTATTGATAGAAATGCACCATTTGATAACATCTATGGCTCAAGAGGTGTAACAGCAGCAGCCGATGCTATGATTGTTATGTTAAATCATTATACCTTTCCAAAGCATAAAGAAGTCTTTGTAACAGGAAAAGATATACCTGAAAATCAATTTATATTATCGCAAAATGAAAATCTCTTATTCTTTTTAGAAGATGATATATTTAATGAAAATATGATTGATGAAAATATTATAAGAGTTATTCATTATGTTGTATCAAAGAAAGAATATACAGGCACTCATCAAGACTTATGTGCAAAATTATCCTTACCAATTAGTGCTAAAAAGTTACAGTGCTTATTAAAAGCAAATAAATCGGTTCTACAAGAAAACTTCATCAAATATGAAAATCTTCAAAAAGTAACAAAAGCTAGACCGATAAAACTCACTTATTCAGGAAATGAGCAGATTTGATGACGATATGACGGTTGAATCTTATATAAGAAAAGACCGTCACACCGTCACTTATATAGTTATGGTTACTCAATTAAAAATAAATAAAATGTAGTGATTACTGTATTAGCAAGCAGCGTAATTTGGGGGCAAATTACAATTTTTAGGGATGACCCTAAGACCCAGCGAAAGGAGTGAAATGTGATATGAAACGAAATAAAGAAGTGAAAGTCAGATTTACTGATGATGAATTAGCACTCTTAAATAGTTTTGTTTTGAAAGCAGGTTATACCAGCCGAGAGAAATATATGAGAACGACTTTATTAAAAAGTGTTCCAAAAGAACAGCCATCAGTTGATTATCAAAAACTTATTAATGAGTTCAATTCTATTGGTAACAATTTAAATCAGCTTGTGAAATTAGTTTACTATCAGCCGTTAATTGAACAGGAAACATTATCAACGTTGAGTCAATTAAAGTCACTTATATCATCAACTGAATTTATGATAAGAGGTGTTGTCTAATGGCAACGACAGGAATGTGGGCAGTTAAAAATCGTCTAGATCATTTAGTTAATTATGTTTCCAATCCATACAAAACAATTGGATTGGAAACAGTCATTGATTATACAACCAATGATGAAAAGACAATTGAAAAGAGATATGTGACTTATCTTAACTGTTCGTTTGACAATCCAAAATTAAGCATGGTCAATACAAAAAAGCATTTTCATGATGAAAGTGAAATACTGGCATTTCATGGCTATCAGTCATTTGAAGAAGATGAAGTCAATGCAGATTTGGCACATCAGTTAGGAGTAGAATTTGCAAAAAGAATGTGGGGAGATAGGTTTGAAGTGATTGTTTCAACACATTTAGATACCGCTAATATTCATAATCACTTTCTATTAAATTCAACATCATTTGTAGATGGAAAAAGATATTGCAACACCTATAATGATATTCAAAATATGAGAAATATATCTGATGAATTATGCAGGGAACATAATCTATCAGTTGTGGAATTCAAACAATATGTAGGAAAGTCAAGAAAACAGGTTTTTCATAATGACAGGCTTAAAGAAATCGTTAGAGAGGCAGTTGATCAGGCAATCAGTGTCAGTTATACCGATAGACAATTCTATAATGAACTTGAATTAGAGGGTTATGAAATCAAGATAACAGAAAGAAATATCTCTGTTAGACATCCATTGCATCGCAAATTTATCCGTTTAAAATCATTAGGTAATGATTATACAAAAGAAAGAATTATTGATAGAATATTAGATTTCAATAAAGATAAATATGATACATCACCATATGGTCGATTAGGATTTGATATAAGGCCATACTGTCAGCAGTATGAACAACGAAGATTAACAGGGTTGCAGAGATTGTTTCTTCATTATCAGTACAAATTAAAAATCTTACCACGCAATAATAGATGTAAATTAAGTCCGTTTGAAAAGGAAGAACTGCAAAAAGCAGTACAGAAAATGGAGGAACTTAATCAGCAGACAATCATTCTTTGTAAGAATAAAATAGAAACATTTGATGATTTATACAATCATATGGATAAGATTGAAAATCAGCTCAATCATCTTATTAAAGAAAGGCAAAAAGCAAGAAATCAAGTGAGAAAATATAAAACCAAAGAACAAAAAGATGAACAAAAGGAATTAGCAAAGTCATTTACACCAGAGATTGGAAAGTTAAGGAAAGAACTCATGCTTTGTCAAAAGATCGAAGAACGTTCATTAGGTATCAATAAATTTATAAAGGAACATGAAAAACAAAAAAGAAGAAAGGAAAGGTCAAGATGAAAATAGAATATGAAGAAATCAATGGATTATTATATCCAAAACTAGCATTATCACCTCAAAAAGAAATACATTTAACAAGATTTGGTAGAAAAAGATTGCAGTATTTAAAACAGTATCGACCAATCGTTTATACAAATCTATTAATAAGTGGTGAATTAAATGAACATCTACAGATGATAGATGATGAAGCTAATGTGTTATATGACAGACTCATTGAACAATATAAAATAAAAAGAAATATTACTGAAGAACTTAAGGAAAAAGATCAAATGAGATGGGTTCAGGAAATGAATAATATTCAAAACTGTGTAGAGGAGGTTATCAATAATCAAACAATTTATACAGAATAATATTAAAATTTTATATATTTTTTAATTCGTTTTGCAGTAAATATCAGTAAGAAGAACGTGGGGTTTATCGTTTTATAATATTGAAAAAAGAGATTTAGATACTCATAAAAATCTCAAATCTCTTTTTGCGTTTGTTTTTGGTATTATTCATAGTTTCTCATAAAAAATATTAATGAATTAAATCAACAAGATTATCAATAAATTCATTATATGATTGACTGGAAGCTATTTTTTTAACATTGTCACTTTCACTTAAAATTGTTGTTATAATATCATATATCTTATTAAAAATATATCTTTCATTTTTGTTGAAACACATCATCAAAACGAGACTAACTGAATTTTTATCCCATGCAATAGCCTTTTTATTAATAATCACATTAATACCTGTTTTATATGCATTCATCTTCATAGAATGTGGAATAGCAAAGTTACCAAAAGCTGTTGAAGATAATTGCTCTCTTTTTAATACTTCTTCATAAAAAGAAGTATTAACATATTGATGTTTAATAAATTTATTAACCATGTATTGAATACATTCTTCTTTATTTTTTATATCATCTTTTCTTTCGAATAATTCAGGAATAATAAGTTGTGTAAGATATTCTCTTAATTCTTTTTTTTGTTTATTTCTATTAATTTCTTTTATTTTTTCATTTAATTTATGACGATTTTGATTTGATAAAAACATATTGATTTCAAATATAGGAATTTCTAATACTACATTTAATGGAACTGTTGTAATAATGAGTTCAATGTTTTGAATAGTTTTTAAATCCTTTTCATTGGTATAAACATGACTTATCACAATGTCATTTGAAAAATATTGTTTAAGACTTTCAACTAATTTTAAACTTAAATCATAATATTTTGGACAAAATATAGCGACTGGTAATTTTGAAGCAAGATTTTTTTGTGTTTCTAAGATGCTTCCAATGTGAAATGCTATGAAGGCAATTTCATCATCATTCATTATAATATTTGTTTTTTCAATAATGGTTTTTGTTATTGTGACAGACATATCATAAATTAAAGGGTATGAAGTTTTAATTTCTTTTGTTAATGGATTTTTACATAAATAGTTGTTTCGTGATCTAATCAGTAAATTATGTATATGTAATGTAAAACGAATTAAAAATTCTGGATTCGATAGATCAATCAAATATAATGCTTTAATATCTTCAATAAGTCCATGTACAAGTTCTAAACATTCTTTTCCTACAAACTGTTCTAAATTTGCTTCTGTCATAGTTTCAAAATTAAATGATGATGCACGAGAAGCGATTAACAATGTCATTTCATATATTTCCGCTTCACTAAAAGATACTTGAAAATATTTTTCTAATTGTGTAGAAATTTCTTGAGCTAATTTGTATTCCAATATGTCCTGATTGAGTATTTGGGTCGTTTGAACATAATGATTTTCATCACGAATCCTTTCTATTGATAAGGCTAAATGCAATACAAGATTAGATAATGAATAATCATTAATAAAATAGTGATATTCTTGAAAGGTTTGAAGAATAATACTTTTAATCAAATCTATATTTATATTTTCAAATGATTGTTGTAAAGTATCTAAATTAATAAAGTGAATATCACTTTCTTCATATAAGATAGCACTTAACATTTTTCTTTTATTTTTTTCAAGACCTTCTATTTGAAAAAAATCTCCTTTAGATTTTAATTCTAAGTCATATTTGCTTAGTTTTCTTTTCACTTGCTTTAATTCATTGCGAATAGTAGACACTGAAACATATAGTTCTTCGCTTATATCATAAACATTAAATTCATCATCTTGATGTGATTTAAGTAGAATATTTAACAAATATACTATTCTTTCTTTAGAAGATTGAGGGACATCTTTTTTCTCATCTAATAAATCTCTTAATACATCATATGCAAGATCCTTATCAATATTATATCCCTGATGAGAAGATGATATAGTATGTGGATATTCATCATTGATTTGATATATATAATTTTTAACTGTTCTGACAGATATATTAAGTTGATTAGATAAGACAGAAGCTGTAACAGGCTGTTCTTTTAATAACATTTGTATAAGTTTTTCTTTTTTATTCATTGTTATCACTCCATAATCACTATAATTCTAATAAATATTTATAACTAATTCAATTATTAATTTGCACACTATCTATGCAAATAAATAAAAAATCCTCTATAAAACAGAGGATAAAAAGAGATAAATGGATGAACAAAAAAGATATTGGGAAAGGGAGGAAAATCTTTTTATTATTTTATCTCTTGTATATAATATATAGGATAAAGGGTCAGTTGTACAAATGAATAATTGCACACCTTATGTGCAAATGTTGAGTTGTTGATAAAAATAGTGAAAGTTATAATAAAATCGTAAAAGTTGTGAAAGGCCTTAGTCAACTTAAAAAATCAAGAAGGAGAGAGTAGATATGAAGAAATTAAATGTTTTATTAGTATGTGGATCTGGTGCAAGTTCAGGATTTATGGCTGCCAATATGAGAAAAGCAGCAAAAGAACTTCATTTAGATTTAGAAGTAAAAGCAAGAAGTGAATCAGAAATTGAAAATTATATTGATGAAATTGATGCATTAATGGTTGGACCACATCTTGCTTATATTCTTGATGATGTTGAAGAATATACACAAGGTGAAGATATTAAGGTTATTTTGATGAAGCCTGAATATTATTCTAAATTAGATGGAAAAAAGGCAATTGAACACTTATTAGAAAATTTTAAATAGGGATGGAATAAAAAATGGATAAAGTATTAAGTTGGATTGAAAATAATTTAACTCCTGTTATGAATAAAATCAATCATAATGTATGGATTGTAACATTGAAAGATTCTATTAATCAAGTTATGCCATTAATTTTCTTGGGATCAATCTTTTCAATGTTAACATTACCAGGATCAATATTCAGTTGGGAATGGTGGCCTAACTTTTCAGTACCACAAGGATGGACAATGGGTATGATTTCATTAATGATGTCATTCTTGATTCCATTTAACTATATGGAAAAAAATAGATTAAGAAAATCTAGAATTATCGCAGGAATTGCAGGACTCATTTTGTATGCTATTACGATTACTCCTCAACTTATTGCTGATAATACGCCTGGATTCTCTCATGCAGCATTTGGTGCTGGAGGAATGTTTATTGCAATTGTTGCAGGATTGATTACAGGATTTGTTTTAAAAGCATTTGGTAAATTTAGCTTTTTCAAAGAAGATTCTAACTTACCTGATTTTATTAGACAATGGTTTGATCAAATGTTGCCAATTGGATTTATTGTTATATTAGGATGGGTTGTTGTTGGTATCTTAGGATTTGATTTGTATAATGCTATTTTGACTATTTTTAAACCATTACAAAGAATAGCAGAAACTTATTGGGGATTTATTGCTTTGATTGTTATCAAAGGAGCACTTTATTCAATGGGTATTTCTGCATGGGTATTGGTACCAATTACAATGCCAATTATGTTGGCTGGTATAGAAGCTAATATTGCTGGTACTGCTTCTAATGTATTTACATCATCATTTCAATATGCATATTATACAATTGGAGGTGGAGGATGCACTCTTGGATTAGCATTCTTATTATTAAAATCAAGATCTAAAAAACTTAAATCTTTAGGAAAAGTTGTTGTTGTACCTTCTATTTTTAACATTAATGAACCATTGGTATTTGGAGCAGTTGCATATAATATTATTCTAATGATTCCAATGATATTAAATTGTTTTATATCTGCTTCATTATCATATTTATTTACTAGAGTTATTCCTTTTGCGGTTATTCCAAAAATATTATTCCAATTATGGTATTGTCCATATCCAATTTGTACATGGATTGCTACAGGAGGGTCTATAACATCTGTTTTATTAGTGATAATAATCTTTATTGTGACTACATTAGTATGGTACCCATTCTTTAAGATATATGAAAAACAATGTTTAGCTGAAGAACAATTAGAAGGAGAAGAATAAGATGGATAAAGCAGCACAATCAGCAATGGAAATTATTTTGCATGCCGGAGATGCAAGATTAAGATGTAAAGAAGCTTTAGATCAAATTGCATTATTTGATATTGAAAAAGGAAAAGAAAAATTAAAAGAAGCTCAAGATGAAATTACTAAAGCACATAAAGTGCAAACTGATGCTATTCAAGGTGAAACTCGTGGAGAAAAATCTGAGTATTCATTATTGTTTGCACATGCTCAAGATACATTAATGACTATTTATAGTGAAATTAATATTGCAAAGCAATTAATCAAAATTTTTGAAGCTTATGAAAATAGAATTGCTAAATTAGAAAAGAAAGGATAATGAAAGATGAAAAGAAATCCAGATAAATTTCCTCAAGATTTTCTTTGGGGAGGTGCATTAGCAGCCAATCAATGTGAAGGTGCATATGATGAAGGTGGTAAAGGATTATGTATAGCAGATATGATTCCTTATCGTGATATACCTTTAAGAAAAAAATCTAATAAAGAAGTAAGTACACAAGATATTGATAAATTATTAAATGATCCAGATGCGATTTTTCCAAAAAGAACAGCAATTGATTTTTATCATACTTATAAGGAAGATATTCAATTATTAGCTGGAACAGGTATGAACAGTTTAAGAATTTCTATCAATTGGGCTAGAATCTTTCCTAATGGGGATGAAGATAAACCAAATGAAGAAGGTTTAAAGTTTTATGATCACTTAATTGATGAAATTATAAAAAATGGTATGGAACCAATGGTTACAATTTCTCATTATGAAATGCCTTTAAATCTAGCTTTAAAATATAATGGCTGGTATAATCGAAAAACTATTGAATTTTTTGATAATTATTGTCAAGTTTTATTTGAAAGATATAATAAAAAAGTGAAATATTGGATTTTAGTTAATCAAATGAATCTCATTCACCATGAATCATTTAATCATTTAGGTATTCCGAGTGATAAAGTAGATAATTTAAAAGAAGCTAAGCAACAAGGATTACATAATGAATTAGTTGCTTGTGCAAAAGCTATAGGTATCGGTAAAAAAATAAATAGTGATATGCAAATTGGGATGATGTCATATTATCAAAATCCATATTATGAAACACCTAGTTCAGAAGATGTTTTAGCAGCATTAAAAATATCACAAATGGAATATTTTGTATCTGATGTATTAGCTAAAGGTATTTATCCTAATTATGCCTATAGATATTATGAAGATAACGGATTTGAGATTGAAATTACTGATGAAGATTTAGATGAATTTAGAAAAAATCAAGTTGATTTTGTTAGTTTCTCTTATTATGCAACAAAAACAACAAATGCTAAAATTTATAAAACTGAAAAAAATAGAAACTTTAATCCAATGTTAAAGACAAACGAATGGGGATGGGGTATTGATCCAGTAGGATTAAGAGTTGCCTTAAATGAGTATTATGATCGTTATCAGTTACCAATTTATATTACTGAAAATGGTATGGGATTTATTGAAACACTTAATGATGAAAATACTATCCATGATGATTATAGAATTGACTTTTTAAAACAACATATTGAACAAACAAAAGAAGCAATTAAAGATGGTGTTGATGTTAGAGGATATTATGCTTGGGGACCAATAGACATTGTCAGTTGTTCATCAAGCGAAATGAAGAAAAGATATGGCTTTATTTATGTTGATATTGATGATTTTGGAAATGGAAGCAAGAAGCGTTATTTAAAAGATAGTTATTATTGGTATAAGAAGGTCACTTCTTCAAATGGTGAAGAATTATAATCTTCAACAATATTTAAAGGAAATATTTCAGTGCTTTATAGCTACATCTTTGATAGGAATAGGTGTAGCTATATTCATTTCTTGTCAATTGGGATCAGATTCATTAACAGTCTTTTTAGATGGCGTAAATCGTTATTTTGGAATACCTGTTTCTATTGTTGATCAATTTGCAGCTATTACTATATTAATACTAGCAATTTTATTAAACAGGAAAGCGATTGGGATTAATACAGTTGTAAGTGCTTTGATTATTGGCTTTTGTATCGAAGTTGGAAATGTAATGATTAGTCCTTTTCATATTGCTGAGCAAATATTAATTATTCGTCTTGGTGTTATTATTTTTGCTCAAATATTATTATCTATAGGCTATGCATGGATGCAAACACTAACTCATGGAATGAGTTATACTGATGCAATGCTTTATGGTATTGCTGAAAAAATGAATGTAAAGTATATGTATATGCGATATTTGTTTGATTTTACATTTTTTCTTATCGGTGTTGCATTAGGTGGAGTTATAGGTATTGGAACCATATTTTCTATTTCTACTTTAGGTTTCTTTATTTCGATATTTAAAAGAATAATTGATAAGTTTAGTATACATAATGAATGATATACTTATTAATAGTTTATTATATGAATTAAAAAGAAGTGTATATAAACTAAACAATAAAAAACCACAAAAAGGTTATAATCTATAAGTGGTTTTGTCTATTCATTATTGACATCATTTTGACATCAAAAAATGTTTGAAATCAAAATAATAGCTGTAAATTTAATAAAAAAGTGTAATAAATAGACTAAAAATTAATGAAAATAATACTTATAAAATAAAGATTATCATACGTTGGTGAATAATTGAAATTTAAACCCTTGATGAATTCAAGGGTTTTTCTTTTTTTCTAAAAGATTTGACATCAAAAAATCTTTTAAATAGAAATAATAGGTGTAAATATAGTGATTTATGGATGAGAAACCATTAAAAATCAATAAAATAAGTGTTATCATACGTTGGTGAATAATTTTGACTAATAAACCTTGATTAAATCAAGGTTTATTTATAGAACAGTTTGATTTAGCAAATCTTAGATATTGTTTAAAGTTATAGTTAACAAATCATATAATTTTATAAAAAGTAATTATATAATGAAAAAGATTATCTTTTTAAAATAATTGAATAAAAATGGCATTTAAGTATAATGAAAAGAAGAGGTGAGTATGATGATTGCAAGTGAGAGGTTTTTAAGAATAGTAAATACAGTTAATGAACGTGGGTTTATTTCAACAAAAGAACTTTCTGAAAACTTAGATGTAACAGAAACAACGATAAGAAGAGATTGTGAAGAACTTGAAAAACAAGGACTGCTGATAAGGGTTCATGGCGGAGCAAAAAGTATTGAGCAAAAAACAATTCTTTCAAATAAAGATGAAAAACAAATGAGCGAAAGAATTACTAATAATAAAGAGAAAGATTTAGTATGTAAAAAAGCAGCATCATTTATCAGGGATGGAGATTGTATATTTTTAGATGGTGGAACAAGTATTGTACCGATGCTAAAATATATAAAAGGAAAAAATGTTAAAATAGTAACACATAGTACCTTGATTGCAAATGGATTTAATGATTTTGAATCTGAATTATTTATGATTGGTGGTAAATATATTCCAGAATACAATATGTCAGTTGGTCCAATTACTTTAAGTGACTTAGAAAAGTTTAATTTTGATTATGCTTTCTTAAGTTGTGCCGGGATAGATATAGATAGAAAATTAGTCTATACAGCTGAAATGGATACAATGGCAGTAAAACAAAAAGCAATGGACTTAGCAGTAAAGAAGTATTTATTAATTGATTCATCAAAGTTAAGTGTTAAAGGTTTTTGTAGCTTTATTAGCAGTGATGATTTTGATGCAGTTATCTGTAATAAGGATGCTCATATGAATATTGATGATATTCCAGTAAATTATATTTTAACAAATGAAGATTAAATAAAGACATATTGAACTAGTTTGTTTGATATGTTTTTTTATACAAAAAAACAAAAACGAACAAAAATAAACAAATATATGTTTACAAATGTTTGTTTATGTGTTATTTTTTAATTAAGGAGGAAAGATAACGAACAAAAACAAACAAAAATAAATAGTTATCTATTAGAAAAATGAAAAAAATAACAAAAAAGGCAAATGAAATGAATTTAAAGGAGTTAGCATCTTATATTGACTATTCAGTTTTAAAACCAGAATTTACTGAACAGGAAATTATCGATCTAACAAAAGATGGAGTAAAGTTAAATTGTGCAACTATTTGCATTAATCCTGGTTATATGGATTTATGTGAGCCTTATGTTAAAGGAACAGACACAATGCTATGTCCAGTATGTGATTTTCCATTTGGAACAAGCTCAACAGAATCTAAAGTTAAACAAATTGAAATTGTGGCTAAATACGATTCGGTTAAAGAAATTGATATAGTCGCTAACTTTGGAATGATCAAAAGTGGAAAGTGGGAAGAAGTTTTAGCGGATATTAAAGCCTGTACCGAAGCGGCCCATAAATATGGAAGAGAAATTAAAGTTATTTTTGAGACTGATGCTTTAAATGAGTTACAAATAAGAAAAATGTGTCATATTTGTATAGAAGCGGGTGCTGATTTTGTTAAAACAAGTACTGGATTTTTAACGGGACATGAAGCTCATGGAGCGAGTTTGGAAATAATCAAAGTAATGATGGAAGAATGTGGTGATAAAATTAAGATTAAAGGAAGTGGATGTATTCGAACAAGAGAACATTTTTTACAATTGATTGATATGGGAATTGATCGTATGGGAGTTGGATATAGATCAGTATCTGTTGTGTTAGGGTTAGACTAGCTAATCAAAAGTGTTTACAAAAGCTAAGAAGAGAAGGGGCGGTGTAAACGATGTTAAATAAAATGGCTAATGAAGCTAGAAAAAGTATTATTAAAATGATATATGAAGCTAAATCTGGACATCCAGGTGGATCTTTATCTTGTATTGATATTTTAATGTACTTGTACCAAAAGGAATTAAAGCTAACTAAAGATAATATTAATTCTAATGAAAGAAATAAGCTGGTACTATCTAAAGGTCATGGGGCACCAGCTTTATATGCTGTATTAAAAGAAATGAAAGTGTTAGATGAAAAAGAGTTAATGACTTTTAGAAAAATTAATTCTTCTTTACAGGGGCATCCAAATATGAATGATACGAAAGGTGTAGATATGTCAACGGGATCATTAGGGCAGGGGATAAGTGCAGCTGTTGGAATCACTTTGGCAAATAAGTACAAAAATAATAATTATTATACTTATGTAATTTGTGGTGATGGAGAATTTGAGGAGGGACAAGTATATGAGGCTCTAATGGCAGCAAGTCATTATCAACTTAGTCATTTTATTCTTTTTCTTGACTATAATGGATTACAAATTGATGGAAAAATAGTCGATGTTATTGGGCCACAACCTTTCTTGGAAAAGTTCTTAGCTTTTGGTTTTGAAGTTATCAATATAAATGGTCATGATTTTGATGAAATTGAAGCAGCTGTGGAGATGGCAAAAAATAGTCAAAAACCTACTGCAATCATTGCTCATACAGTAAAAGGAAAAGGAATTTCATTTATGGAAAATGAGATTGAATGGCATGGAAAGGCTCCAAATCGTAAAGAAATGGAACAAGCTCTGAGGGAGTTAGGAGGTCATTAGGATGAAGATTGCAACAAGAGAGGCCTTTGGAGAAGCACTAAAAGAGCTAGTGATAAAAAATAACGATGTTATTGTTTTGGATGCGGATTTATCGCCCGCAACAAAAACATGTTATGCTAAGGAAGCAAGACCACAGCAATTTTATAGCACAGGAATTGCTGAAGCAAATATGGTCGGAATAGGTGCAGGTTTGGCGGTTCAGGGGTTAAAGACTTTTGTAAGTTCATTTGCCATGTTTTTAGCAGGGCGTGCTTTTGAACAAATTAGAAATTCTATTGCTTACCCACATTTAAATGTAAAACTTTGTGCAACTCATGCCGGCTTGACTGTTGGCGAAGATGGAGCAACTCATCAATGTAATGAAGATATTGCTTTAATGCGAGTTTTGCCGGGCATGGTAGTTTTGCAACCGTGTGACGCAAATGAAACAAAAGCTATGATGCAGTTTATGGTTGACTATGATGGTCCTGTATATTTAAGAACGAGCAGATATGCAGTGGATAATATTTTGGACTCTAATTATAAATTTCTTTTAGGCGAAATCGTTCCAATTGTTAAAGGTTGTAAAATTGCTTTTTTAGCGACTGGTATTATGGTAAATGAGGCTAGGAAAGCTATTGAAATTTTAGCTAAAAATAATATATACCCGTCATTATACAATGTGTCCTCACTTAAACCAATAAATACGATGCAACTAAATTCAATTATAAATAGTTATGATCTTATCTTTACATTGGAAGAACACAATATTATAGGTGGTTTGTATAGTTTAGTTTGTGAGAAGTTGGATAAGCCTAAAAAGATATATCCAATTGCTGTGCAAGATACATTTGGTGAAAGTGGAACACCAGAGGAATTAATGAGTAAATATAAGATTGATGCAGATTACCTAGTAAAGTCTGTATTAGAAACAGTGGAGGAATAAAAATGACAAAGTTTAAAGATGATTTTTTATGGGGTGGCAGTTTAGCAGCTAATCAATGCGAAGGTGCTTTTGATGCAGATGGAAGAGGTCTAGATTTAATGGATGTAATTCCGGGCGGATTAGAAGCAAGGCAGGCAGCATATGCTTCACCACTTGATTATATGAATGAAAATATTGAGTATTGTCCAAATAGAATTGCAATCGATTTTTACCATCGTTACAAAGAGGATATTGCTTTGTTTGGAGAGATGGGTTTCAAATGTTTACGTTTGTCAGTTAACTGGACGCGTTTATTTCCGTATGGAGATGAAGAACAACCAAATGAAAAAGGCCTAACATACTATGATAGTTTAATAGATGAATTACTTAAACATGGAATTCAACCTTTAATAACACTTAATCATTTTAATGTACCGTTGTATTTAGCAAAGCATTATGGTGGCTGGGCTAATCGAAAAATGATCGATTTCTACTGCCGACTAGTCCGTCTGTTAATGACCCGTTATAAAGGAAAGGTAACAAAATGGTTAACTTTTTGTGAAATTAATGTTGGTTTATTTCAGCCCTATTCAACCCTAGGTTTATTATATAGAAAAGGTGATAATATTGAACAAATTAAGTATCAGGCAATGCATCATCAGTTACTCGCTTCAGCATTAGCAACAAAAATAGGACATGAGATTGATAAAAATAATCAAGTTGGATGTATGATTGCAGGTGGGGTCGTCTATCCGTATACTTGTCACCCATCAGATGTATTAAAAGCTTTTGAGGAAAATAATAAGGAACTAATGTTGACAGATGTTCAAGTTTTTGGAGAATATCCATATCATATGAAAGCTAAAATGAAAAAAGAAGGAATCACTATACATATGGAAAAAGATGATGAGGAGATTCTAAAAAATAATACAGTTGACTTTGTTGCTTTCAGTTATTATGCAAGTAAAGTAGTAACGACAGATCACAGATTAAAGATCAATAACTATGGCAAGTTACAAAATCCTTATTGTGATGCATCACAATGGGGATGGATCATTGATCCTCAAGGAATAAGAATTACATTGAATTTCTTACAAGAAAGATTTCATAAACCATTATTTATTGTTGAAAATGGTTTAGGAGCACCTGATGTTGTAGAAACAGATGGCTCAATTAAAGATGATTATAGAATAGAATATTTAAAAGCTCATATTGAACAAGTAAAACTAGCACTAGATGATGGAATTGATTTGATGGGTTACTTAACCTGGGGCCCAATAGATGTAATTTCAGCAACTGAAGGTCAAATGACAAAACGTTATGGGTTTATATATGTTGATCGAGATGATGAAGGAAAGGGAACATTAAAAAGATCAAAGAAAAAATCATTTAACTGGTATAAAAAAGTTATTCAATCAAATGGTGAGGAATTAGAAAATATTTAAAGCAGATAAGGGGATGAAGATCATGTCGAGAAAATGTATAATCGGACAATCTGGTGGGCCGACAGTAGTTATTAATGCAACATTAGCCGGGGTCATTCAAGGAGCTTTGAAAGCGGATTATGAGAAAATATATGGAATGATTAATGGAGTAGATGGATTGTTAGATGAAAAGATGGTTGATTTAAGTAGTTTTAAAGATCAGAAGAATTTGTTTAAGTTGATTCATACACCAGCAATGTATTTAGGCTCATGTAGATATAAGATTTTCGAAAAGGATCAATCAATTAAGCAAAGAATAATTACAATATTAAATAAGTATGAAATTACTGACTTCTTTTATATTGGTGGTAATGATTCAATGGATACTATTGAAAAATTAAGTACTTATGCAAAAATATGTAATTGCCCAATCAACTTTATTGGTATCCCTAAAACAATTGACAATGATCTTATGAATATTGATTATACACCAGGATACCCTTCTACCTGTCATTATGTTGCTACCTCATTATGTGAAATTGCTTTTGACAGTGTTATATATCCAATAAAATCAGTAACGATCGTAGAAATTATGGGGCGAGATGCTGGCTGGTTAACAGCTTCAGCACAACTTGTTAATGAAGTCTATCCTGATTCTATCGATTTAATTTATATGCCGGAAAACATTTTTGATGAAAATGACTTTCTTGAACAGATCAAAGATAAATTAAAAAAGAAGGATCACTGTATTATTGCTGTATCTGAAGGTATTCGAGATCAATATGGAATGTGTGTATCACTAGATAGTGGGATTCAAAAAGATGCATTTGGTCATTTATCAAATAATGGCTGTTCAAATTATCTAAAAAAACTTATCGGTGACCATCTTGGCTGTAAAGTACGGGCCATTCAGTTAAGTACCCTTCAGCGTTGTGCAGCACATTTAGCCAGTTACATAGACATAGAAAATGCTTTACGTATTGGTAGTTATGCAATAAATTGTGCGTTGGATAAACGAACGGGGATTATGGTCACAATTTCAAAAAATAGAAATGAATTTTTATTAAGTCACGTTGATATTCATAAAGTAGCAAATCATGTTAAACCATTTCCATTAGAATGGATTGATGAAAAGAATAAGAAGATTAAAAAAGAATATATTGATTATGTGGTTCCTTTAATATATAAAAGTGGACAAATTGAGCTTCCTCAATATTTGCAATTAAATGAAAGATAGTCAGGCTTTTAATCTTCTTAATCAATTTTTAGCGATAAATACATATGATGAGAAGAAAAAGTATGATCTGATTTTAGTATTAGGAAATGCTATTGCTGAAACTGGATTAATAGCTTATCAACTATACAAAACAGGGCATGCTTATCACTTCATGATTGCTGGAGGAAAAGGTCATACTACAGATATTTTAATCAATACGATTAAAGAGAAGTATGATATTAAAGATATTACTAAAAGAAGTGAAGCAGAATTATTTAAGTATCTTATTGAAGAAAATTATGGGGTAGACAATACTATTTTATTAGAAAAAGAATCTACTAATTGTGGGGAAAATATTCAGTTTGCTTTCAAACTTCTCAAAAAAGAAGACATTATAGTAAAAAATATTTTATTGGTTCATGATCCTCTTATGCAAAGGCGAATCGATGCAACTGCAAGACATTATGCTCCACATATAAATTTTGATAATTATAGATGTTTTTTGCCAGTTGTTGAGAATATTGGATTTGAACTTAAAAATAATATTTGGGGCTTATGGTCAAAAGAACGATATATTTCACTTTTATTAGGAGAAATGAAGAGAGTCATCGATGATAAAGATGGCTATGGACCAAATGGTAAGCAGTATATTGAACATGTTGAAGTTCCTCAAAAGATACTGGCGGCATATAGATATATCTTTTTTCGATATGGTAAATATCAAAGGAAATAAAAACTTTATCAATAATATTTAGACTTTTGGTGAAACAAAAGTCTTTTTTATGATTTCTTAATTTTGGAAATGAATTGATAAACGGTGTAAACAATATTATTGTGTAAATATAAATTAAAAGGAGGAAAGAAGATATGAAAAAGGCAGCAGTTATTGTAGCTCCAGGGTTTGAAGAAGGGGAGACGTTATCTATTATAGATATTATTCGTCGTGCTAATTTTCAATGCGATATGATCGGTTTTGAAAAGGATGTTGCAGGAGCACATGATATTATTGTGAAATGTGACAGCGTACTAAATGATGAGGTAATTGATTATGATATGATTATTTTACCAGGAGGGTATCCCGGTGCTGCTAACTTAAGAGATAATACAAGGTTAATTGAAATTCTAAATATAATGGCACAAAAAAACAAGTATATTTGTGCCATATGTGCAGCTCCGATTGTTTTAGAAAAGGCGGGATTACTAAAAGGAAAAAACTATACTGCTTATGTGGGATACGAGCAAAAAATAAAACAAGGAAATTACTTACATGATAAAGTAGTGATTGATGGGAAAATTGTAACGAGTCGCGGTCCAGCAACAGTTTATGCATTTGCATATAAGCTGGTAGATTTATTGGGTGGCAATTCACTAGCTCTCAAAAAAAGAATGGTCTATTTTAATGCTTTTGATGTTAAGGAGGATGAATAGTATGAGAAAAGCTGCAGTATTGGTAGTAGATGGATACGAAGAAAGTGAAACAGTGACGATTGTAGACTTGTTAAGAAGAGCCGGAATTGAGTGTCATACATTTGGTTTTGCTGAACAGTACGTTAGGGGGATGCAGGGGATGATGATAAAAGTAGATAAGATTTTTAGTGATGAGATCAAAAATTATGATATGCTGGTTTTACCTGGCGGAAGACCAGGGGGTGTGAATTTAGGAGCAAATCCACTGGTTATTGAAATGGTTCAATACTATAATGAAAATGGAAAGTATTTAGCAGCAATATGTTCTGGAACAATTGTTTTATCAAAGGCAAGAATTATCGACGGTAAAAATGTGACTGGCTATACTGGATATGCCGATAAATTAGTAGGTGGAGAATTTGTTGATAAGGTTGTTGTTTTTGATCAGAATATTATAACAAGCCAAGGGCCAGCAACATCATATCCATTTGCATTTAAGATTATCGAAGTGTTAGGTCAAGATGTTAGTGAAATGAAGGAAAGACTATTATATAACTTTGCTGGTGGAAGATAAGTGAAAGTGAGTGATAATAATGATCTATGATAAATTACCGATAGTTTTTTTAAGTACGCTTGTCAGCGAAAAAAATGGTTCAACTAATAGCCAGATAGCAGCATATATTTTGAATCACCTTGAGGAAGTTCAAAATCTTGGAATCAAGGAAATTGCTAAGGAATGCAATGTTGCGGTAAGCTCAATTTCCCGTTTTTGTAAAGAAGTAGGTTTAAGGGACTTTGCTGAATTAAAAGAACTGTTGTTGTCAACAGATTTATCTTTTGAAGATCATTCACACGCAACTTCGAAACAAGCAAGACTGCATGATTATAGTCATAAAGTAAGAGAAAGTATTATCATGGTTGAAAAATCAATTGATATGGATGCAGTAATTGATTTATGTAAGGATATCAATGAATATCAAAAGGTAGCCATTTTTGGTTTGTTAAAAGCTGGAGCAGTAGCTTTTAATTTGCAAGGTGACTTATTAATGCTGAATAAACAGGTATATACTAATATCTCCTATTCTCAACAAATTCAATATATTGTTGCGGCTGATGAAGATGATTTGATTATAATTTTTTCGTATACAGGTGCATATTTTGATTATCAAGATTTAAGAGCTTTGAAAAAAAGATTAACAGCGCCTAAAATATGGATGATATCGAGTGATGACAGAGAGTATCCTGAATGTATTGATCGAACAATTTTATTTAAATCGTTACAAGATCAAAACAGTCATCCTTATCAATTACAATTTATTGCCGGACTAATTGCTCAAGAATATTCACGTTTGCATCAGCTTAAATAATAGGAAAGAATGACTTTTGTTAAAAGTCATTCTTTTTCATTTTGTTCATTTTCTTGAATAATTAAATTAGTAATTTCTCGTGATTCCGTATTTTTAGCGAGTTCAGTTTTAAAAGTATAATGCTGATCATAGGCTGTTGTAAAAAAGCAAGAATATAATACATCTAAAATAAGTGAGATGGATTCTAGTGAAGAATAAGCACCAATTTTTGAATATGATTTTTCTCTTGTTGTAACCCGTAAAACAATATCAGCTAATCGAGTTAAACTATTTTCACCAATACTTGTTATTGCGATAATAGGGACATTCTTTTTCTTTAAAATATTAGCAATTTTAATAATTTCACCAGATTCTCCAGAATATGAAAGACAAATTCCTAAATCATTAGAATTGGCCATCATTGCTTCTTGATAGATATTGCTATTTAACACAAAAACTTCAGCATTTTTACCGATGTGGCGTAATTTAAAAACAAATTCTTCAGCTGGAAATGATAAATTAGAAACACCAAAAACTTTAACAGTATTACTTTTTTGTAATGCTCTCACTGCTTTTTGCAGTGTATCGTGATGAATTAATGAAAGGGTATCATTAAGACTTTCAGTTTTTAACTGTGTTATTTTGTTAGCGATATTCATAATTGAATCTGTTTTTAAAAAAGGTTGATTGGCATCTATATTTAAATGACTTTTGTGCAAATATTGAACTTCTTCTAAAAAGGCGTTTTTAAAATTATTATAACCACTGAATCCTAATTTTTTAGAAATTCTAACCAATAGCGATGGTGAAGTATATGTTTCACCAGCAATCATCGTTGTCGAATAATCTTTTATTCGCTCTTGTTTTGTTAAGATAAAATCAATAACTATTTCTTCACTTGGAGAAAATTTTGTGTTTTTCATTTTTTCTTGTAATAGCATTGCTCGCCCTCCTGGTATTATCGTTTCTATTATATTCTATCATAACAAATATGATAAGCAATGGATTAAGCAAAGCGGTTTGTAAAAGGCTTTTACAAATGATACTTGTATTTATAAAGATAAATGAGAAAGCTTTTCTAAAAGGATAAAACTAGCTTTAATGTCATCTTTGTTTGAATTAAGATAGGTTTATCAAAAGGAGGAAGATTTATGAAAGTAGTTGTTATTGGGGCATGTGGACATATCGGTTCATATTTAGTGCCTAAATTAGTGAAGGGAGGGTTTAAAGTTGTAGCAATTAGTCGGGGTAAAAGTAAGCCATACATAAATGATCCTGCTTGGAAGATGGTAGAACAAGTAGTTTTAGATCGTAATAAAGATGAAGACTTTGCTTATAAAGTTGCTAAAATGAATGCTGATATTGTTGTAGACTTAATCAACTTTAATATCGAAGATACGAAAAAAATGGTTACAGCATTGAAGGAAATTAAGATATCTCATTATTTATATTGTTCATCGATTTGGGCTCATGGTCGAGCAGAATTTTTACCAGCTGATCCAAATAGTTTAAAAGAGCCTTTGGATGATTATGGAGTTGATAAATATCAAAGTGAGTTGTATTTAAAAGAACAGTATCGCAAAAATGGTTTTCCAGCAACGATAATTATGCCAGGTCAAATTTCTGGACCAGGCTGGACAATTATTAATCCTCTTGGGAATACAGACTTTTCAGTATTTCAAAAAATTGCAAATGGGCAGGAAATCTATTTACCAAATTTAGGTATGGAAACTTTACATCATGTCCATGGTGATGATGTTGCGCAAATGTTTTATCAGGCAATCACTCATAGAAATCAAGCATTAGGAGAGAGTTTTCATGCGGTTGAAAGAGAATCAATGACTTTATATGGGTATGCTAAAGCAATGTACCGTTATTTTAATCAAGAGCCTAAAATTAAATTTTTGTCATGGGAAAAATGGTGTAAATATGTTAATGATGATGAATTAATAGATCATACTTATTATCATATTGCAAGAAGTGGGGAATATAGTATTGAAAATGCACAAAAATTGTTAGAATATTCACCTAAATATACAACCTTAGAAACAGTGGAACAAGCAGTAGCCAGCTATATTGAAAGAGGGATTATTACCTTATAATTAAGAATAAATATAAATAAAAAGAGCATAATGATTTTATAGAATAAAAGGAGCGTACAAATAATGATTGAACCAGATACTATAAAATTATTACGAGAATGTGATGCAGGGATTAAGATGGGTGCAGCTTCAATCGATGATGTTTTAGATTATGCACATGATGAAACGTTAAGACAGCATTTAATTGACTGCAAAAGAGAACATGAGCAGTTAAAAGAAGAGATTCAAACTCTTTTAGATAAGTTTCATGATGAAGGCAAAGAACCTAATCCAATGGCTAAAGGCATGTCTTGGGTCAAGACAAATGCTAAATTGGTTATGCATGAATCTGATCAAACGATTGCCGATCTAATAACTGATGGATGCAATATGGGAGTAAAATCTCTTAATAAATATCTTAATCAATATGAAGCAGCTGATGAAAAAACGAAAGATATTACAAAAAGATTAATTAATCTTGAGGAAAAACTAGTAATTGATATTCGGCAGTTTTTATAAATAGCAAAAAGCCTTTTACATATAGTAAATGGCTTTTTTTATTACCTGTTCAAATTGAAAATTTGAACATATAGACTTAAGTCAGTTGAGCATACGAAGTA